>ULQM01033873.1_pt1 | contig 74776 bp, 61 predicted proteins | sample 1954451 | NCBI WGS metagenome assembly ULQM01 (sample SAMEA4835655, study PRJEB28245) | human gut metagenome | biome: gut microbiome; material: fecal sample | place: Denmark | collected 2008 | reverse complement strand
GCTTCTTCTAATGAATCCGCGGCAGAGGAATTTGTCTCTGTTCAGAATTACCATCTTATAGATTTAAAAGCTCAATAAACTAATCAACGGATTTGTTAACCCATGATCTCAATATTATTGAAATCGCTTCTTGTACTACTTCTCTGTCTTTATGTAAGCTTGTTCAAAGAACTCTTTCTTATGTTGCTTGAGGTTATTTATTAACCGAAAGCGGATGCAAAATTAATGCAAAATCCACATCCCTCCAAATATTTTTCAAAAAAAGTTGCCCAAATATGTGTATTTTAACACTTGTTTACACTTTAAGGTTTTCTATCTATGCTATTCCACCCAAATACACATTATTATATATAACGCAGGCTCTCACAGTCCTGTTTGTTTTAGAATAAAGAGAGATAAGCCCCACACCATATTCAGAAAGAATCAGAAACACATTATGAAAAAGTACATATAGATGACTCAAAAATATATATCGGGACATTAAACAGCCAATATAAAAACACGATACAGCCCGTTCCGTAACTCGAAACGGGCTGTATCGCAACCGCAGAAAGCGGATATGGATGTGAAAACCATAAATAATCGGTGACTGGCCTTATGGGAAATTCCAGACAGGAATTGCGTTATCTATATAATATTGTATTCAAACAATGAACCAATACATCATTCTCCTCCGTGCGTCATTCATAAACTTCGTCGATGCCCAAAGTGCTGTCCTCCTCGTCTAACGCACAAGGATCGAAATCGTAAGGCATGTCGAACTTGACGGATGGGTCGTATCCCAAAGTCTTGTCAGCATAGACTTTTTTCATGAAGTACGCCCATATAGGCAATGCCATAGTGGCTCCCTGCCCCATTCTCATAGAGTCGAAGTGCACATCGCGGTCCTCTCCTCCTACCCAACAGCCACTTACAAGCTGCGGAGTGAAGCCTACGAACCATGCATCGGAATTACGGTTGGTCGTACCAGTCTTACCTCCGATCTCTCCCGGTATGTTATACTTATATCTCAGTCGTCCGGCCGTACCGCCATCTACGACTCCCTTCAGAAGGACAAGCATCTTATTTGCGCTCTCCTCACTGATAACCTCATTCATTCGAGGTCTGAAATTGGCAATGACATTACCTTCATTATCTTCTATCCTTGTTACAAACAACGGAGCTGTGCGGATGCCATGATTTACGAAAGTGGTATATCCGCTCACCATCTCGGCAACAGAAACCTCACATGGTCCGAGACACAGAGACATGGAAGGATATATATCCGGATTATTGATACCGAAATCGTGCAACAGACTTACGAACTGCTGCGGATTGAGCTTACTCATAAGATAGGCCGATATCCAGTTGTTTGACTGGGCAAGTCCCCACTTCAGCGTGACAAGTTCGCCATAACGCTTGCGGCTCGTGTTGCGCGGAGTCCAAGGCTTGCCGCCCACAATATAGGTCTGCTGTACGTTAGGCGCCTTGTCGCAAGGCGAGAAACCGTTCTCCATTGCCAGTGCATAAAGGAACGGTTTTATGGTAGATCCTATCTGACGTCTTCCGTTCATCACCATGTCATACATGAAATGCGAATAGTCCAGTCCGCCGACATAAGCCTTCACCTCACCAGTCTTCGGGTCCATGCTCATGAATCCGGCCCTGAGGAACGACTTAACATAACGAATGCTGTCAAGCGGCGTCATCACGGTGTCTATATCGCCATGATATGTAAATACGGACATCTCGACCGGCGTATGGAACGCCTTCTTTATCTCCTCGTCAGAAGCTCCAGCCGCCTTCATCTCCCTGTATCTCTCACTCTGCCTTACCGAGCGTTCCATTATCTGGCTCACCTGCTTGGCTGTCAGCGCATCGGAAAAAGGAGCATTGCGTTTCTTGCGTTTTTCCTTGAAGAACTCAGGCTGCAGATATTTCGCCACATGACCGTAAACCGATTCCTCCGCATAGCGCTGCATCCTTGAGTCAACGGTGGTATAAACCTTCAATCCGTCCGTATTAAGATTATACGGCTTACCGTCTTTCTTGAAATTCTTGTTACACCAACCGTACAACGGATCGCTCACCCACGCAATGGAGTCGAGCACATACTGTCTTTGGTTCCAGTCGGGATAATTGTCACGCTCCGGACGTTCGGCCGTCATATACATTCTAAGGAACTCGCGGAAGTAAGGCGCGATGCCGTTTTTATGGTCAGTACGGTGGAAATCCAGATTCAGCGGTTCGTCAGAATACTGATTATATTCGGCTCTCGACAGATAGCCCGCCTTTCTCATCTGATTGAGCACCACGTTGCGGCGCTCCCTGCAACGCTCGGGATATCTGACAGGATTGAACAGCGACGGATTCTTGCACAATCCTATCAATGTAGCAGCCTCTGTCACCGTGAGATCTTTAGGCTCCTTATTAAAATATGTATTAGACGCAGTCTTTATTCCGACAGCATTATGCAGGAAGTCGAAATAATTGAGATAAAGAGCTATTATTTCCTCCTTTGTATAATAGCGCTCCAACTTAACGGCAATCACCCACTCTATAGGTTTCTGCAAAAGTCTTTCCACCGTGCTTCCGGCTGTTTCGGAATAGAGCTGCTTTGCCAACTGCTGCGTAATGGTAGAGCCGCCTCCCGCACTCTCCTGGCCGAGGAGTCCTCTCTTCACCATCGCACGTCCGAGTGCTATGAAGTCGATTCCGGAATGGTCGTAAAAACGTTCATCCTCCGTAGCTATAAGCGCCTGCACAAGATGCGGAGAAAGATTGGAATAAGAAACGCATATACGGTTCTCTCTGTTCAGATTCCATGTACCGATCACTTTGCCGTCAGACGAATAAATCTGCGTGGCAAACCTGCTTATAGGATTCTGCAAGTCCTCGAGCGGAGGCATATATCCTATCCATCCGAACCATATGGCCGTAAACGCCACCGCACCCGTGACAAAACCTAAAACTAATAATCCCCAAAGAAAATGAACAAATATTTTTCTCATGACCGGAAACCGATTTTTCGGCAAAGATAATGTAATTAGAATAAAAAGCAAAACAAATATACCTATATTTTATATAACGCATCACGCGCACAACGGCACGCAGCCATAACGGCGACATGGGGGCAACACGATGAAAAGCCGTGTGTCATCAACCGCGACACCCGGCAATCGCAGTCGTCCGGCATGTCAATATCGTTATGATAGAAGCTCAAGAGAAATTCGCAGCGGATTGGTTTAAATAAAAAATCGCGGCTTCGATGAAGAATAAGTGTTGATTGTTTCTGATGAAACGAAACCAAAGGGGCAGCTTACAGATTGTAACCGGATTTTGATTTTCCCGCTTGAGTTTTCTGTTCTACCCCGAAAAATAAGCGCATATTTGCGGACAGACTCTCACTCGGGCGCAAATACGCGAAAAATAAGAGGTTTTCGCAAGATACTGAATATCAACAGCTTAACTTCAGAGGATGTTATTTCACTTTGCAATATACACCATTTCGGCATGCGAAATGGCCTATATTGGAGTGCGATATGGTGCTTTTCAGCCCCCGAAATGGGCTTAATCAGACTGCGAAACGGGCAATATCAGAACGCCATTCGGTTTATTTCGGACTACGTTATAGGGTATATGCCTAAGTAGTTCGGGCTGAAACAGTCTTTATTACGTTCGATTTAACATCCCTTTACATCTCTTTTGAGAAAATATTTTGTCAAAATTCAGTCAAGAAAAATTGTAAGCATCTCCTTTAAGTTTCCTTGGAAAACACGGATATAAGCAGTGAGAAAAGGCATGGAAAGTATTTATCCGAAGAGCCGGAAGTATGCGCCCATCTTGCAATGATGATTTACCGGTTGTGACACGGTGGATTTATTATTTCGGCAACATTAATGTATTTTTGCGGCAACATCAGTTTATTACGTGACTCCCATGCCCTCTATGTTCATACCACCCGCGTTATCCATAAGTATCCCGCCATTCCGTCGTTCTTCACAAACAATAACATTCCCCACAGAACTGCTGATGAGCTGCATAAATCTTACGAAAGATTGTATCATTAAATTCGCCGTGATGCGCGGATAAGTTTTTTATTTTTCCGGTTGTTTATATAGTTAATCCGGATAAAGTATGTTTGCAGTCAGCCATACACCAACAGCGGCCGGCCGAACGCCATACATACGGAGTGCAATATGCAAGACACAAAAATGCATCTGCTGAGTCATTAATCCACAACAAAGCCCGTTTAATTGAAAAAATATGATTAATTTAGCGGTCGAAAGCAAAAAATCATATAACATAATGAAACACGATTTCGTAACAATTGCCGACCTGTCAAAAGACAAGATCATGTACATGATAAGGCTGGCACAGGAATTCGAGAAACATCCTAACAGAGAACTGCTGAAGGGAAAGATTGTAGCAACCCTGTTCTTCGAACCGTCAACGCGCACAAGACTCAGCTTCGAGACAGCAGCCAACCGCCTCGGAGCCAAGGTGATAGGCTTCTCAGACGCAAAGGCATCGAGCGTGACAAAAGGCGAGACGCTGAAGGACACCATACTGATGGTGTCCAACTATGCTGATGTCATCGTGATGCGTCACTACATAGAGGGCGCGGCGCAATATGCGAGCGAAATATCACCGGTGCCGATAGTAAATGCCGGAGACGGTGCCCACATGCATCCGTCGCAGTGTCTGCTCGATCTCTATTCGATATACAAGACCCAGGGCACACTCGAGAATCTGAACATATATCTCGTCGGCGACCTGAAGTACGGACGTACGGTGCATTCGCTCATAACAGCCATGCGCCACTTCAACCCTACATTCCACTTCATCGCACCTGAGGAGCTCGCAATGCCTAACGAATATAAACTGTATTGCAAGCAGCACGGCATCAAGTTTGAGGAGCACACCGAATTCAACGACGAGATAATCGCAAATGCCGACATACTGTATATGACACGAGTGCAGAAGGAACGCTTCTCCGACCTCATGGAATATGAACGGGTGAAGAACGTATACATACTGAAAAACTCGATGCTGAAAAACGCGAAGGAAAACATGAAGATTCTCCATCCGCTGCCAAGAGTGAACGAAATAGCCTACGACGTTGACGCCAATCCTCACGCATACTACATACAGCAGGCCGGCAACGGTCTCTATGCACGCGAGGCAATCTTCAGTCATGTTCTCGACATTAGTATTGACGATGTGATAAACGACAATACTATAATTAAATAGTCATACACGAAACACAACAAAAAACATCAATCAGTAAATCCATGAGTAAGACAGAAAGACTGGTTGCCGCAATTAAAAACGGAACCGTCATAGATCATATTCCGGCAGAAAAGACCTATCAGGTCGCATCACTTCTTGAGCTGCAGAAACTCAATACGCCGGTGACGATAGGCAACAACTATCCGTCAAAGAAATTAGGCAGCAAGGGTATAATAAAGATATCAGACAAATTCTTCACCGACGAAGAGATATCACGCCTGTCGGTCGTAGCACCAAAGGTTGTGCTTAACATCATACGCGACTACGAGGTGGTGGAGAAAAAGACAGTGGAGATACCCGACGAGCTGCGCGGAATCGTGAAATGCAACAACCCGAAATGCATCACCAACAACGAACCGATGGAGACTGTGTTCAACATTGTCGATAAGGAGCAGGGCATACTCAAATGCCACTACTGCGACAAGGAACAGGACATAAACAAGGTGGAACTGGTTTGACTTTCTGCATGAACCAGATTGCCGATAAAAGAAAAAGAATTAACTTTGCAACAAAGATTATTGCGCCTACAAACATATTTCATATAAACAAATACAGAAACCGAAATGAAAAGAGACCAGCAGATCTTCGATCTTATCGAAAAGGAACATCAACGCCAGCTGAAAGGCATTGAACTGATTGCATCAGAGAACTTTGTAAGCGACGAAGTGATGGAAGCCATGGGCTCATGGCTCACCAACAAATACGCAGAGGGATATCCCGGAAAGAGATATTACGGCGGATGCGGAGTCGTAGATGAAGTGGAGACACTCGCCATTGAAAGAGTGAAAAAGCTCTTCGGAGCCGAATATGCCAACGTGCAGCCGCACTCAGGAGCACAAGCCAACGCAGCCGTACTGCTGGCCGTACTGAAACCCGGTGACACATTCCTCGGACTGAACCTCGCACACGGAGGTCATCTTTCACACGGATCATCGGTCAACACATCGGGTATTCTGTATCATGCCGTCGGCTACGACCTCAACAGAGAGACCGGACGCGTTGACTACGACGAGATGGAACAGCTCGCCATAGAGAACAAGCCGAAACTCATCATCGGCGGAGGATCGGCATACAGCCGCGAGTGGGACTACAAACGCATGCGCGAGATCGCCGACAAGGTAGGCGCACTGCTCATGATCGACATGGCTCACCCGGCAGGACTCATTGCAGCCGGACTGCTCGACAACCCTGTGAAGTATGCACACATCGTGACATCGACAACCCACAAGACTCTGCGCGGACCGCGTGGCGGTATCATCCTCATGGGCAAGGACTTCGAGAATCCATGGGGCCTGAAGACCAATAAGGGACAGGTGAAGATGATGAGCCAGCTGCTCAATTCGGCAGTATTCCCGGGAACACAGGGCGGACCGCTCGAGCACGTCATCGCAGCCAAGGCAGTGGCATTCGGCGAGGCTCTGCAACCGGAGTTCAAGGAGTGGGCAAAACAGGTACAGAAAAACGCCAAGGTGCTTGCCGACGAACTCATGAAGCGCGGATTCACCATCGTAAGCGGCGGTACTGACAACCACTCGATGCTCGTAGACCTGCGCTCAAAATATCCTGACCTCACCGGTAAGGTGGCTGAGAACGCTCTCGTAGCAGCCGACATCACCGTGAACAAGAACATGGTGCCGTACGACACACGCAGCGCATTCCAGACATCAGGCATTCGCCTCGGCACACCGGCAATAACCACACGCGGTGCCAAGGAAGACCTCATGGTTGAGATAGCAGCCCTCATAGAGGAAGTGCTCAACGATCCGGAGAACGAGGAAGTGATAACAAGCGTACGCCACAGAGTGAACGAGACGATGAAGAACTATCCTCTCTTCGCTTATTAAGCATAGGCAACAACAGAATAAGTAAACGGGAGGAGCGGTCTGCAAACGACCTTTCTCCCGTTTTCCGATATCACAAAAGACATGACACAACAAATCATCATATATATAATAATAGCCGCGGCTGTATTGAGTGCCGTTAAATGGGTGGCCGACACAATAAGGAATGCAAAAAAAGGCAACGCAGCATGTGCGGGATGTCCTTTGGCCGAAGCCTGCAATGCTAAAAACAAGCGAAAATGCCCAAATATCGAAACAAATAATAAAAAAGACGCTTAAAATTTGCCGGATTAAATAAAAAATCATACCTTTGCAATCGCAAATGAAAATGGTGCCTTGGATGAGTGGCTTAGTCAACGGTCTGCAAAACCGTGTACGGCGGTTCGAATCCGCCAGGCACCTCTCGAAGAACTACAATTAATTGAATAAATTATTTGTAGTTCTTTTTGTTTAAATACCAATAACCTGACAATAACCAAAACGCAAACACTTATGAGAAAGACCTTCATCACTCTTCTGGCAGCACTGACTCTCGGCACAGGCCACATATACGCGCAAGGCTATCAGCCGGCACCCGAAAACCTTCAGGCAAGAAAGGAATTTCAAGACATGAAGTTCGGCATATTCCTGCATTGGGGCATCTACTCCATGCTTGCCGACGGCGAATGGGTGCAACACTCCAAACGTATAGACCGCAACGAATATTCCAAACTGGCAGGCGGATTCTATCCTTCACACTTCAACGCACACGAATGGGTAAAAGCATTCAAGGATGCCGGTGCGAAATACATCACAATAACATCGCGCCACCACGACGGTTTCTCAATGTTCGACTCTAAAGCCACCGACTACGACATCATTGACGCCACCCCTTTCAGGCGCGACATACTGAAAGAGCTGGCCGACGAATGTGACAGACAGGGTATAAAGCTGCACGTTTACTACTCGCACATGGACTGGTATCGCCCTGACTATCCGCTCGGCGATACAAGCAAGGCCCTGCCCCAGCCCGAAGGCTCTGCCGACTGGAACTCGTACTTCAACTTCATGAACGCACAGCTCACCGAGATACTGACCAACTACGGCAAGATAGGAGCAATATGGTTTGACGGAATGTGGGACCATCCTAAAGACTTCGACTGGCAGCTCGACGAGCAATACGCACTCATACACAAGCTGCAACCGGCATGCCTCATAGGAAACAATCACCACATGGCACCACACAATGGCGAGGACTTCCAGCTCTTCGAGCAGGACCTGCCGGGCGAGAACAGCGCCGGATTCTCCGCAGGACAGGAAGTGAGCGACATGCTGCCGCTGGAATCGTGCCAGACCATGAACAACACGTGGGGATACAACATCACCGACAAGTCGTACAAATCGGCCGACGAACTGATAAGACGACTGGTGAAGTCGGCGGGAATGAACTCAAACCTGCTGCTCAACATAGGTCCGCGCCCTGACGGACAGCTGCCCGACGAAGCCATGGCAAGACTACAGGAGATAGGCAAATGGACCAAACGCTATGGCGAGACAATATACGGCACACGCGGCGGACTGATAAAGCCTCAACCATGGGGCGTCACCACACAGAAGGACAACACGCTCTACGTGCACATACTCGACCTCAAAGAGAAGAGCCTGACTATACCATTGAGCACTAAAAAGATAAAGTCGGCAAGGATGTATGACGACGGCAGCAAGCTGAATTTGCAGAAACACGGCAACGACTCCACCGTTATCAATCTGCCGGCAGTACCGCAAAGCGTTGATACGATTGTGGAGATAATGCTGAAGAAATAATGAGGAGAGAAGCGCGTCCACACTGACGGACGTGTATAAATATGCAATTATAAAAGACGAGTGCATTGATATAAAAATCAACTAAATAGAAAAAAGACGTCTCTCATAGGCACCATGATAAAAGAAAAAGAAAAGCATAAATAAACGGCAACGAACATTAAGATTATGACTTCAGCCCCCGCGGCAGTGCAGAAAGCATATTTTGCACCGCCACGAGGGCTTTTTTATGCGTTCAGGAAGTCTTTGCCACAATATGGGGGCTCCATATCACAAGCCCGGAATGGCTTTTTCTGCAACACGTGAAAAACATGTCACGACAATAGAAAAAACATAAACGACAGACAAAATGAATATGTTGTGGCGACAAAAAGAATGTATTGCGGAAAAAACGAAAATTTATCATCACGTGAGCAGATGTGCTGTAACTGCCACTGCTCTTATGTTGCCTGGAAGCTTTCCGACATTCCGCGATACATCAGTAATAAAACCTGGCTCCATCTGATTTCTACCGAGCCGGAACAAAACACAAAACGCAGCGTCACTGCTTATCTGATAAGTCCAGACGTGGCGGACATACGGTTAATGCAATGGAAACGAAAAAAGGCTGCTCCAATGTTTCTGGAACAGCCTTTTAGTGTGACTCCGACAGGATTCAAACCTGTAACCTTCTGATCCGTAGTCAGATGCTCTATTCAGTTGAGCTACGGAGCCATTATTTTTTGTTTGCGACTGCAAAGGTATAAATAATTTTTGTATCTACCAAAATTTATAACACAAAAATTAGAAAATAGGAAACGGGCAAGAAAATAAATGGAGACGGACAAACAAAAAAAGCTGTTCCGAATGATTTGGGACAGCTTTTAAGTGTGACTCCGACAGGATTCAAACCTGTAACCTTCTGATCCGTAGTCAGATGCTCTATTCAGTTGAGCTACGGAGCCTCATTTCTTGTTTGTGAGTGCAAAGGTATATATATTTTATATATCTACCAAACAATTCAGACACTTTTTTTCAAAAAAATCTCTGAATGCCCATTTTCATGCTATTCATCAACCTTGAGAATGGGCAGAGAGATGTGATATTTCACGGCGAGAAGCCTTATGGCACATATTATCAGGAACGAAACGATGACCGCCATGCTTACATCGAGCCCAGCAACCACCAATCCCCAATAGGCAAGTCCGCCCAAGACGCTGGCCATGGCATAGATCTCTTTGCGAAATATCACAGGCACATTGTTGAGCAGGACATCGCGTATCACGCCACCGGCAGAACCGGTGATGCAACCCATTATTATGGCAACCCAGAACGGATGACCGCAGTCGATGGTTTTCTGTAGGCCGGCTATTGTGAACAGGGCCAGGCCGAGTGTGTCGAACAGGAACCATGCGTTGTCGAGACGTTTCAGATAACGTGCGAAGACAATCACAAATATCTGGGCCAAGACCGTACAGACAAGATAGATGGACGATGTCATCCAGAACGGCGTCACGCCGAGCATGACGTCGCGTATGGTTCCACCGCCTATAGCCACAGCCACACCGCACACGAAGCCTCCAAACCAGTCGAAGCGCTTGGCTGCGGCATGGCGTATGCCGGAAATGGCGAACGCGAACGTGCCGAGAAACTCAATGATACGGAAAAGCGTTCCGTAGATTATTTGGTCGCTCATCTTCAAGGATTGACTACGTTCACAGGCGATCCGTCCATAAAGGCCTTCACATTGTCGATGGCGCACTTTACAAGTCGTGCACGTGCCTCGCGTGTAGCCCAGGCTATGTGAGGAGTAATGTATGCATGGGGCTGCTTGAACAGCGGATTGTCTGCCGAAGGCGGCTCGCTGCACATGACATCGGCACCGTAGGCGGCAAGCTGTCCGCTCTCGAGAGCCTCAGCCACGTCGCTCTCATTGACTACCGGTCCGCGACTGGTGTTGATTATGATTGCTCCGCGACGCATAAGCGCAATGGTGTCACGGTTTATAAGGTTGCGTGTGGTGTCGGTAAGCGGACAGTGCAGGGTGAGCACGTCGCTCGCAGCAAGCAGTCCTTTCATAGTGGTTTTCTGTATGCCTTCAGGCAATTCAGAGATGTGCTTGCTGGTAAACGCAAAGACATCCATGCCGAAGTCCATGGCTATGCGGGCCACCTTGCTGCCTATGTTGCCGAGTCCGACGATGCCGAGCGTCTTGCCGGCAAGTTCGGTAAGAGGAGTGTCGGCATAGCAGAAGTCCTCGCCTGCGCTCCAACGTCCTTCACGGTTCTGCGAAGCATAATGGGCCACACGGTTGGTTATGTTCAGTATGTGCGCGAACGTCATCTGTGCCACACTGTCGGTGCTATATGCAGGAACGTTCGTCACCACGATGCCACGGCTGCGCGCAGCGTCTATGTCAACAGTGTTGAACCCCGTGGCAAGAACGCCTATATACTTGATATTGCTCAGCTGTGAGAGAACGGCAGCATCGAGCACTGTCTTGTTTGTCATCACGATCTCAGCATCGCCTATGCGACTTACAACTTCATCGGCCGAAGTACGCGGATAGACTACGAGTTCTCCGAATTCTTTCAACGGTTCCCACGACAGGTCACCGGGATTGGCGCAATAGCCATCCAATATAACGATTTTCATATATTTGTGTTATTTTGCTATATAATCCTTATTGTCAGTCAATCATCCTTATATCTGTCTCCCCAGCATCGCAACATCCACTGATACTGTTTTTCTTCGGATGGCGAGTGCTGGGCATGCCATATACGAGTGTCCGTGAGTTCGTCGGGCATGTATTGTTGCCTTACGAAATGTCCAGGAAAATCATGCGAGTACTTGTATCCGTCGCTGTAGCCGAGATTTTTCATGAGTTCAGTGGGAGCATTGCGCAAATGGAGCGGCACGGGCAGGTTGCCGGTACGCCGCACTGTCTCAAGGGCGTAGTTGATGCCGTTGTATGCTGAATTGCTCTTCGGGCTTGTGGCAAGATATACCGCCGCTTCTGCCAGCGGTATGCGTCCCTCTGGCCAACCTATCTTGTTGACTGCATCGAAGGCAGCATTGGCAAGAAGAAGCGCGTTGGGATTGGCAAGTCCGACATCCTCGGCTGCGCTTATCACAAGCCGGCGGGCTATGAACTTAGGATCCTCGCCGCCCTCAATCATGCGCGCCATCCAGTAAAGCGCCGCGTCGGGATCGCTTCCGCGTATGCTCTTTATGAACGCCGACACAAGGTCGTAGTGCATCTCGCCGTCCTTGTCGTAGGCAAGAGGGTTCTGCTGAAGACGGTTCACCACCATCTCGTCGGTTATGACCACGTCGCCACCCTCGGCCTCAACAACAAGCTCAAGAATGTTGAGCAGCTTGCGCGCGTCGCCTCCGCTGTATCTCAGTATGGCGTCGGTCTCTTTCAGCTCTATGTGTCTGCGGCTCAGCTCCACGTCCTTAGTGATGGCGCGGTGCAACAGTTCGAGAAGGTCATCCTTGTCGAGCGGCTTCAGAACATACAGCTGACAGCGCGAGAGCAACGGCCGTATGACTTCAAACGACGGATTCTCTGTCGTCGCACCTATAAGCGTAACAATGCCCCGCTCCACCGCACCGAGCAACGAATCCTGCTGCGACTTGCTGAAACGATGGATCTCGTCGATAAACAGAATGGGCGAAGCCGTGGAGAAGAACTGTCCTTTCTTTGCCCGCTCTATCACGTCGCGCACGTCTTTCACGCCGCTCGTCACGGCACTGAGCGTGTAAAATGGCGTCTCCAGCTTGTTGGCTATTATCTGCGCGAGTGTCGTCTTTCCGACTCCCGGCGGTCCCCATAAAATAAAAGAGGAGATGCGCCCCGCATCTATCATCCGACGCAGGACGGCACCCTCACCTACAAGATGTTTCTGACCGACGTATTCGTCGATGGTGCGGGGTCTCATTCTTTCTGCCAAAGGCTCACTCATATCTTGCACAAAATTAAAAAATATATGCGATACCGACAAAATTTCTACATGAAAAACTTGTGGATTAAAAGTAAAGTATATACTTTTGCAACGCCTCATTGCGACGTATTATGAAGATAACAATCATTCAAACAGACATACAATGGGCCGCGTTTGACAGTAACGCATCTGCTGCCCGAAACATCATATCCTATGCAGGAGAAAGTGATATGTACGTCTTGCCGGAAATGTGGAATACAGGATTCGCCGTCGCAAAAGAGGAAGTTTCGGCCTCAACATCAGGCTGGGCTCTTGAATGGATGCAGGAAACCGCGCGACTGACAAACGCAGCTGTATGCGGAAGCATGGCTGTGGAAAACGACGACAGGATAAACACGGCAGGACATCCATACAGAAACAGACTGTTCTTCGTAAAACCTGACGGCTCATACACATGGTATGACAAACATCACTTGTTCGGACCTGCCGGCGAAAACATAATGTTCGCCCCGGGAAACAAACGTGCTGTCGCCGAATGGAAAGGATGGAGATTTCTGTTGACAATATGCTATGACCTGAGATTTCCGTCATGGTTGCGCTATGACAACGACTACGACGCAATAATAAACGTGGCGAACTGGCCGGATGTGCGCAACGAAGCATGGGACGTTCTCACAAGAGCAAGGGCAATAGAAAACCAATGCTATCTCATAGCATGCAACAGAACAGGACGCGACAAAACTGCCTACTATTCCGGGCACAGCCGGATTATAGACCCGGAAGGACGGATAATGGCGGAAGCTGAGCCTGGAAAGCAGCAATACATCAATGCAGTCATCGACAAAGACAAGCTGGACACATACCGGCAGACATTCAAGGTATTGGACGATAGAGACAATAAGTAACATTATAATATGAAACAACAGAAAGCTTTAACTCTTAAAACACTGACAAAGAGCAATGTGTGGGATTTACAGGAGAATGACATCCTGCACATGTGGGAATCTGCTGAAAGGGATGCCGACCTCAAGGATAACATGCGACACTATATCGATGTCATTCGAAGCGCATTCGACATGGAAGAAGTGAAAGTCGCAAAACCTGAGGTTATCAGCAAATACGAGGCCCGGGGATATAAAATAGGAACCATAAGAATAGACGAGAACAATAAAGCCAAATGGGCGATAAAGAAACGCCCTATAAAGAGAGTGACCGACCTGACATACGAGAACATCCATCACATAACTGCCGAAAAACTGATAGAAGTGCTCGACAGCAACTTCGGCGGTGGCTGGGGCTCACTCTCGCAAAGCATCCGCGACATCATAGAAAGCGGATTCGACATTAGCACTACCACATTGCCTAAAGACAGACTCCATAAACCGGGAGGAATGTATGAGAAGAAAATCAACGACGGATATAAGGTCCTTGAAATAGAAAAGGGAATGTGGGTGGAAGCCATATTCGCCAAAGAGAAACCTGAAAGCGAGCAATTCATGCCTCATGCCGACGAAAACGAGAACAAACACAGAAAATACGACGATGAGGATGATGATTATGACGAGGACAACGACGACAAATACGACGAGGACGAGGACGACGAATTTGATGACGATAAGCTGACAGAAGAAAGCTATCGCACCACTTTTGACACCGATCCGGAAGAACTGACGCTCGAAGCTGAAGACGTCAGCGACGACGAAGAGGATTATTAATATTAAAACGAACTCCTCAAAATAAAAATGGGTCCAACGGCATATTCGTTGCCAGTGGACCCATTTTGTTTTTACACATTCAGACTCCTTGCTATTCAATATCCGAAATCACACTTAACAAGACACGGTCCTTTAGAAGAGCTCTTCTCGTTGTCTGTAAGCGGACTTATTTTATCACGAACAGTACACCGCACATATCATCAATAAATGCCACACACGCGCTGTATAAACTTATTTTGACACATAATTCGGTAAAGGAAAGATTACACAAAGCAAAACATATAAATACCATAACGTCAAAATATTTCAAAAGTACACTCACAGCATGCTACCGTTTCATACGAAATCATACCACTAAATAATACCTTAAATACACCGTTACAACCGCAATAGAGAGCATCTCTATAAACAATCCAACAAATGCGTGAAACATTTTATTTCGCTATTTCCTCGGTACAAAAGTTTCCCAGGTCTGATCATCATAAAAGATGCGTATCTCGGTTATTTTACGCTGCGGTTTGTCAAAATTTTTTACCAAATTATGTCTGTCCTCATACGAAAACTGCATACCAGAAACAGATGACGCTTTTGTAGCAGGCGCAGGCTGAGGATCATCAAAATCGAGCATACGTTCAGAAACAGGTTCTGGTTCGTTCTTTACATTGGGGTGGGCGCCTTCCTCCGACGGGTCAACATACATATCGCCATTTCCAAACAAAAGCCAATCTGTAGAAATAGATGGTATCTTGTTTTTTATTGCTTCTACAATTGTGAGAGTAGGTCGGGTTCGTCCGGTAAAGATGCTGCTCAGTGTCGCAGGAGCAATTTGTATGAATTCGGCAAACACCTGTTGGGTCATATGTTGACTCTCCATCACCTTCCTGATTCTATCTTTCATATCCATAAAGCTGTTTTTTATACAATAAAAGGGCATTTTCTTATGCTTTTACAAAGTTAAAGCATTTTTTTGAACTATGCAACATTTGTATATATAATTTACATTTAAGTAATTTACATTTACAATATAATATATGATTTTTAATAATACATTCTTGTTGATCCGTTGTATTTACATATACAAATCTATATAATACACCAGAAAAGACACCATTATTTTTTATTTAATAAAATATCGTATTATATTGATTATATCAATCATTATATTAGCAGTATAATAGGGTATAAAAGTTACCATTTTAACGATATTTGCCTCTACAAGTACAAATATTAAACAAAATCATTAATATAACCATATAAAACCGTCATTATAAGCTAAATATATATGTAAAACACGTCTTGTATATATATACATTTGCATTTATATTTCTTAATAATATTAATTTATATATGTATTTATAGATATTCTAAATCATGATTTCTAGTATACAAATGTATACACAATTGTAAATGTATTGCTATTTGATTTTACATTTGCATTTATAAATTCAATCAGATGAATGTAAAAATTCATTAATTGTAAATTTGAAAGCTTCTCAGAAGACAAAATTTTCCATTTTTTCGATTATTTGAACGACGGGCAAACTCCACTCAAAATACTCGAATTATAGAGACGAATAAATCACCTAACACGCGCATTTATAGCATTTTAGGTCAAAAAAAAGCTGCAAGGAAATATGAAATTCTAGAAAAAATGAGCCGAAAAAAGGCCCTATTTTAGTGCAAAATGAAGAAAATTAGCTCCTTCATCAGTTCTCCAGGACCGGTATTTGGGTTATCCAGACCCTTACTTTTGGCGTCAATCTCTCTAATTTTAGAAATTATCTGGAGAGTCTTCATCGGTGTATAATTTCTCATACCTATCATATACTCCTTCGCACCCCATGCAGAGCGCAGCTCCAAAGCCTCAGCAACAGCAGCCTCATTATTTCGGTTCGGAGTATAATGAGCAATCATTAGATTCTGGAAAAAACTGAACAGCAGAGGCAGGAAAGAATATACCGATCCTGCCTTAGGATTTTTGTCAAAATAATTTACTATTTGATTTGCCTTGAAAACATTGCGTTCAATGATGGCACGACGCAGTTCGAAGGCATTGAAATCCTTACTCACACCTATCTGATGTTCCACGATTTCCGGTGTCACTCGCCTATCGTTTTCAGGAAGTGAAATGAGCAGCTTGTCAAGTTCAGAAACAAGCCGGCTGACATCCGACCCGATATGTTCTGCAACAATGGCGGCAGACTTCTCGTCGATTGTCGCATTGTGCATTTCCATATATGTCGTAACAAAGCCCGGCAATTCACTGTCGCGTTTCTTCTTACTCTCAAACACGATACCGACAGCCTCAGCTTTGGCAACAATCTTCTTCCGACGATCTACAGAACCGTTTTTATAGCACAATACCAAAATTGTAGATTTGACCGGTTTGTCAAGATATTTCTCCAGCGCATCAAAAGAACGAAGATTCTGCGCTTCCTTAACAATGATCAGTCTATGCTCCGCCGGCATCACCGGATAGCCTTTCGCAATATCCACAATCTGCGATGCCGTGATATCAGAACCGAACACAATGTTCTGGTTAAAGAAAAGTTCATCCGGCCGCAACACATTATCGGCAATGTAATCGGATATCTTATCTATGAAATAAGACTCCTCTCCCATCAACAAATAAAAGGGATAATATTTACGCGCCTTCAAATCGCGCATCACCGATTCGTATGTTGTTACAGATTTCTTTTCAGCCATTTCAATACATCAGATAAATGATAAACGGACGCAGGACGATGTGGCGGAGTCTGAAAGTGACGGATGTCTTCATCCGTATTCAGTCATCATGGCCACACATCTGCCATCCCCTCAGATTGCCGGCGTACAAAAACACACACGAAATGTTTTGTTTCATGCGCCATTCACATTATCTTTGCAGTGAATTTATATTGCACACAGGCAACGCAAACCATAAACACGCGACGACGACCAATGTCCGTCAATCGCTCTGTATTATGGTTTTTCGTTGCTACAAAATTAATAAAATGATTCGACTAAACCTACCAACTTTTCAAATAAAATTATCCGGTACAAAGCAAAAGCCAACCATATACGACATACTCCGTAGAAAGCACGTTGCGCTGACACCCGAAGAATGGGTCAGACAACATTTCATACATTACCTAATAGAACACAAATCATACCCGCAGTCGCTTATGGCCAACGAAGTAAGTCTGAAATACGGAGCGAAGGCATTGCGTGCCGACACAGTATTATATAACAGGGAGCTCAAACCGATAATGATAATGGAATACAAGGCACCGGATATTGCCATAACGCGGAACGTATTCGACCAGATTTCAGCATACAACATACTACTCCACGTTGACTATCTCGTCATGAGCAACGGTCTGCAACACTATTGCTGCAAGATGAACTACGAGCAGCGCAACTACACTTTTCTTGAAGACATACCCGACTATCCTGACATAATATAAATAATGTCAGCCTGCAACAAACAAAAGAATATTATAAAAACAAAAGAATATCTACTTTTTACTTATTTTATTGTCAAAGAGGCACAAAGGCATTATCTTTGCATATAATGTCAATGACAGGACGGCGTCATTTCCTTTTTATCAGTATGACGCGACGCTGACACCGCCTGATAACACACGTAATAAATAAACAAAACACAACAATATGGGAGCATCAAGATGGATTGGAGGTTATCTGGGCTTTATCTTGGGAGGTGGTCCGTTGGGCGCACTTGCCGGATTTGCCTTGGGATGGCTTTTTGAGAAAGGACTTGAAAATGTAAACACAAACAGTGACAACGGTCACCACACATTCAACGACGGTTACGACCAGCAACGCGCGTATGAAGGAGAACGAAATTCATTCCTGTTCTCACTCCTCGTATTATCCTCTTATATCATCAAAGCCGACGGAAAGGTCATGCACTCCGAAATGGAGCTTGTGAGGCGTTTTCTGAGCCGTAATTTCGGAAAAGCCGCCAAGGTGGAGGGAGAGAAAATCATACTAAGACTGTTTGAACAACAGAAACAGATGGGCGCCGACAAATTCAGAGCCACAATACAAGACGCATGCAGACAGATAGAACACAATATCAGCTATCCACAACGCCTGCAGCTTCTCAATTTCCTCGTGATGATAGCACAGGCCGACGGCGTAATCGTACAGGAGGAAGTTGAAGCGCTCAAGGAGGTTGCCGTAAATCTCGGTATCTCCGCCGCAGACATTGACTCGATGCTCAATCTTCAATACGGCAACAGCAATCTCGACGCGGCATACAAAGTACTCGGCATCAGTCCTAATGCGACAGACGATGAGGTGAAAGCCGCATACCGTAAGATGGCGCTCAAACACCACCCCGACAGAGTGGCAACGCTCGGCGAGGATGTGAAGAAAGCCGCCGAGAAGAAGTTCCAGGAAATAAACAACGCAAAGGAACTCATATATAAAGCCCGCGGCCTGTAACAAAACAAAACGGCCTACAGACGAATCCAAAATCTATAAACGACATCGTGAGGACGAATAAAACAAAATGTTTCGGGAAACATTCACGATAAAGGAATCCGCTTTCACATCGTGTCTGTGAACCGTTCCAGGTCAAGAATTCCATTCACACTACGGATGTTTTACATTCATAATAACGAATATTTTACATTCAAAAACATCGACACCCCCTGTAAAACAACATAAATAAAGGCGAAGCAATCGTGCTTCGCCTTTATTCTTATACATATATATTTCCTTAAATTACTCGTCAGCCTTCTTTGTTTTGCGTACTGCGCGCTTACGTTTCGGTTTGTCATCCACCTCGCCTGTGACGTTCTTAACGCCGGCCAGCTCCGGATCAATCATGATACGTCCGCAATACTCGCACACGATAATCTTCTTGTGCATCTTGATGTCGAGCTGTCTCTGTGGCGGAATCTTGTTGAAGCAACCGCCACAAGCGTCACGCTGCACATATACAATACCCAGTCCGTTGCGTGCGTTCTTGCGTATGCGCTTGAAACTTGAGAGCAGGCGCGGTTCAATCTTAGTCTCCAGATCTTTTGCCTTAGCCTTGAGTTTCTCCTCTTCGTCGCGTGTTTCCTGCATTATCTCGTCCAGCTCACCCTTCTTGTCCTCCAGAGCGTTCTGGCGATCCTCTATCAGCAGTTTGGTCTGCTCAAGATCTTTGTTTTTCTCATCCACCTTCATAAGAGCTTCCTTTATCTTCTTGTTGCAAAGCTCTATCTCAAGGCTCTGGAATTCTATCTCCTTTGTCAGCGTGTCATACTCACGGTTGTTCTTCACGTCGTCAAGCTGTGTCTTGTAACGCTCCACGCTTGCCTCAGCCTCTTTTATCTCAGCCTTCTTCTGCGATACGGCTGACTGGAACTCCTGTATCTCGTCCTCTATTTTCTTAACACGAATCTTGAGACCCTCAATCTCATCCTCAAGGTCCTGAACTTCCAAAGGCAGTTCACCACGCAGCGCACGCTTCTCGTCTATTGCCGACAATGTTGTCTGAAGCTGATAAAGAGTTCTCAGTTTCTCTTCCACTGATAAATCTGTTGGATCTTTCTTTGCCATAATTATAAATAGATTATTGGATTGGTGTTCGTCTGAGCCATCACAACCGGCACACCCGGACACTCATCCTCGATTATTGTTTTGAATATTTCCTTCGTATATTGCTCACTCTGATAGTGTCCTATCACGCATATCTGTATCTGCTGCTCGCGTCCGAAATATACATGATAGTGCATCTCACCCGTAACAAAAGCGTCGGCACCCGCCTTCACGGCATCGTCGAGCAGAAAGTCTCCTGCTCCGCCACATATTGCCACGCGGCGCACAGGGCGTTTCAGCAACTCGTTGCACATAGCGCAATCCACACCGAACTGCTTCTTCACACCGGCAACAAACTCCGCTGCATCCATTGGCTGACTGAATTCGCCTATCACTCCGCCTCCGGCCTCTATGCCGTCAACAGTCTTGCGTGCGAAAAAATCCACATTTGTGAGTCCCATTTTCTCTGCAATCTTAAAGTTCACACCGCCACGCGCATTGTCCATGTTTGTATGCATCGACACCACTGCCACGCGGTTTTCTATCGCCTTCACCACCGTGCGCTGCACGCTGTCGGCATCCGAAATAGTCTTCAGCCCATGAAACAGCAGCGGATGATGAGACACAACCAGATTGCATCCCTTGCTCACAGCCTCATCTATGATTGCTTCGTTCACGTCAAGGCACAATAAAGCCCCTGAGACTTCCACCTCCGTCAATCCTATTTGCAGGCCGGCATTGTCCCATCCTTCCTGCAAAGGCAGAGGCGCGAAACGTTCAAGGGCGGTCATCACTTCCTTTATTTTCACGCTTTTACAGCTATGTTATGTTTATAATATGCTGCAAAATTAATAAAATAATTATACATATTCCATTTGCCGACATACTTTTTGCATTATTTTAACCCAAATGCCTGCCGGAATGGCCACCGGCAGGCAGTGAGTATGTCAACTCCACATACAGTATGGCCTGTGTCAGTCCATACTGCTCCATACAAAAACTTGGTTGCCGGAAATATCCGTGCAACCAAGAAAAACAATTGAAATATATGACAATTTATATACAGGACAACTGTTTATTTACAATAATCATGTATATGTCCGGACATATATACTATATGTCTTTACCCTCACCATGCAATTTATGCATGAGTATCTTGTCTTTGCTAAGCTTGTCAGTGGTGTGCTTCAATACCGCAGCGTTAACATAAAAAATCACTTCTTCCGCAAGATTTGTTATATGATCGCCGACACGTTCCAAACGCAGTATCACGCCTTTGAAATCAAGACAGAACGCCAGCTTGTCGTTATTCTCACGAACATATTGTGTGAGAACATCCGTTGATTCTGAGTTTATCTCGTCCAACACATTATCTTTCTCAAACAAGCTGTAAGCTATCGTAATGTCCCGGTTCTCGAATGCCGACTTTGACATTCTGAGCATATCGAGAACACAGTCTGCCATCTCTTTTATCCTCGTCTTGTCCAACAGATTATCATCCAGATATTCCTCATCATGCTTTATTATGAATCTTGCTATATTCTCCGCCAAGTCACCTATACGTTCCAGATCGGTGATAATCTTCTGCATGGCTATCGTAAAACGCAAATCGACGGCTACCGGATTAAAACGGGCCATGAAATCTTCTATGTCGCAGTCAAGCTTTATCTCACATGCGTTTACTCTCTTTTCTCTTATCAATACTTCCCAAGCCTTATCCTTATCGTCAGTGAAAAAAGCGTCACATACATTCTTCATCTGGTCAAAAGCCAGTTCCCACATTTCAAGAACCTCATTATTGATTTTCTGAAGTTCCTCTTCTACAAATTTCACCATAATTATATATAATATTTAATTGTTTTAACCGAAACGTCCGGTTATGTAGTTTTGCGTCTCTTCCTTTGACGGATTTGTAAACATCTTTGAAGTTGAGTCATATTCAATCAGTGAGCCCAGGTAAAAAAAGGCGGTTTTGTCGCTCACTCGTGTTGCCTGCTGCATGTTATGAGTGACGATAACGATGGTATAATCTTTTTTTATCTCATGTATCAGTTCCTCGATCTTTGCGGTTGATATCGGATCGAGGGCCGAGGCAGGCTCGTCCATGAGCAACACCGAAGGAGAATTGGCCATAGCCCTTGCGATGCAAAGCCTTTGCTGCTGGCCACCGGAAAGGGCATAAGCCGATTTTTTCAGCTTATCCTTCACCTCATCCCACAAAGCGGCTCCTCTCAACGACTGCTCCACCCTTTCTGATATGAACCGCTCGTCCTTGACACCATTCACTCTTAATCCGTATGCGACATTCTCATATATGCTTTTCGGAAAAGGATTTGGACGTTGAAAAACCATGCCGACATTCTTTCTCAATATGTCCACATTTATATCTTTTCCGTAAATATCTTTTCCGTCTATTTCAATATTACCTTCCAGGCGACTGCCGGGAACGAGATCGTTCATGCGGTTGAAAAGTCTGAGGAACGTTGATTTTCCACATCCGGAAGGCCCGATAAAGGCCACAACCTCGTTGCTCCCGATACTCATGCTTATATTTTTGAGCGCATGAAACTGTCCGTAATAGAAATTGACATTTTTTGCTTCAATCTTAGTCATAATCATTTATTCTTGTTTTACCGATTCTGTTTTTCTCACAAACATCAGTTGGTCTTAAGTTTATTCTGAAAATAGTTTCTCATTGCGTTTGCCAGTATATTTATCAGGAAAATAATGACAACCAGTATAAGTGCCGTACCGTATGCTATGGGAATCTGCTTTTCCATGTCTGTACCGCTTGTTGCCAGTACATAAAGATGATATGGCAATGCCATGCACTGGTCGAATATGCTATCCGGAAGTTGCGGAAGATAGTATGCCGCACATGTGAATAGAATAGGAGCAGTCTCGCCCGAGACACGTCCAAGAGCCAATATCAGTCCTGTGATGATATTTGGCATAGCCATTGGCAATATTACTTTTCTGATAGTCTGAAGCTTGGTCGCTCCCAACGCAAGACTTCCTTCCCTGTAACTGTCGGGAATTGCCTTAAGAGCCTCTTCAGTTGTTCTTATGACAAGAGGAAGAGCCAACAGTCCCAACGTCAGCGACCCGGCGACAATGCTGTCGCCGAATCCTAAATAATTTACGAACAAAGACATTCCGAACAGTCCGAAAACAATAGAGGGGATTCCGGAAAGATTGTTTGTCATCATACGTATAAACTTTATTATCTTGCCGTTGCTGGCATATTCATGCATATATATTCCGCTCATTATACCAAGCGGAAATGCAAAGACAGCACTGCCCGCCATAAGATAAAAAGTTCCCACTATTGCCGGAAATATACCTCCGCCCTTCATTCCGTCGGTCGGGTATGTTGTAAGAAAATCCCAATTGATGACCTTGACTCCTTTTATGATAATAAAGGCAAGAATTATGAACAATACTGTCACGATAAGACCACTGAGAAGTCGGAATATGAAAAAAGCCGCATTCTCCGCAATCATTTTCCGCTTACAATTACTCATATAGTTTATTTTACTTTCCATAAGACGTTTCTTTCTTTATTTATTTCTTGACGATATATATTCGACACTTGTATTTATTATTAATGTAATGAAGAACAGAACGACACCCAACAGGAACAGAGACTGATAATGTGGGCCTCCGGCCGGAGCCTCTCCCAGCTCAGCCGCAATGGTGGCCGGTATGGTTCTCAGCGGATCGGTTATAGAAAGAGGTATTACCGCAGCATTGCCGGTAACCATAAGAACCGCCATCGTTTCTCCGAACGCACGGCCGATACCCAACACTATCGCGGATGTTATTCCGGATATAGAATATGGCATCACCACCTTATATATTGTCTGCCATCTCGACGCACCCAAAGCAAGGCTTGCTTCTCTCATCGAACGGGGACAGTTCTGCATAGCGTCCTGACTTACTGTTATAACAGTAGGTAAAGCCATTATGGCCAGCACAATGGCTCCTGCAAGTCCGCTCTCTCCCACAGGCAATCCAAAGACGTTCTGCAGTACAGGGACGATAACCGTCAGTCCGAAAAAGCCGTAGACAACAGACGGTATACCATTTAGAAGTTCTATTATAGGACGCAATATCCTACACATTCTTTCTGAAGCGACCTCTGACATATATATGGAGACAGACAAGCCGAAAGGCAAAGCGAATATGATGGCAAACACTGTGACCCATATTGTTCCTAAAATAAGAGGGACAAAACCGAACTGCGGTGCAGGAGTCGCCGTAGGGAACCATTCTTTGCCTCCTATCACCTCGCTTACAGAAATCTCATGCTCATCCAACATTCTGCCATTTTCCAACTTTGCCGCATAGCTTTCCGGAATAAAGGCAATAATACCGATATCCGCCTTTATAAGCGAATCCAGACAAGCCCCCGCATTCTCATAATTTTCGCCCAACTGTTCTTTAGTGAACAGATTCTGCATGTCGTCAAATCTTACTAATCTTATCTTTCCCTCTTTTCCTCCGACATCTTTCCATTCTGTTATGTCCTCATCAAATATCTCCTTTATCTCTCTGGCGTTCAGCTCGTCAACGGGATTTGATTTATTAACAACCAACGAGTAACCTTCCTCTATTGTCTTTGAAGAGAAAAGCCCTAACCCCTCTGAAAACAGAAACACCACAATAAGCAAAATAACAATACTTGTCAGGAATCCGCTGCATGTTATTATCCCGGCAGCTATTCTTTCTACAAATTTCCTCATTTTTTCTTTATCAATAGTTCCGGTGTAAAATTATATCTTACGTATCACGAACATATGACAGAATTGTTACAATACGGTTTCCAGCCGTAACTTTTCATAATGTCTGTCACATGTAATACAATTGTATTATGATTGTAATATGACTAAAAAGATTATGCCGTTACTTAGCAGTCGAAATAACAAAACAGATATTATGAAATTGCATAGACTATCTCTTATCATTTTTACATTGTTACTTGCAGTCATAGCCAAAGGACAAAAAATCAAAGGCAGCGATACATTGCTGCCTGTATCGCAGGAAGCCGCTGAATGCTATATGAACCAATTCAAGAACTCAAGTATCACCGTAACCGGCGGAGGAACCGGAGTTGGCATATCTTCACTTTTGGACGGAACAACAGACATTGCCATGGCGTCACGTTCCATAAAATTCAATGAAAGAATAAAATTCAGTCATGGCAAGAAAAAAATAAAAGAAGCTGTCGTAGCTTACGATGCGTTAGCCGTGATTGTAAACCCTTCCAATCCCGTAACCCACCTGACAAGATCACAGCTTGAAGCCATATTCCGCGGTAAACTGACAAACTGGAAACAGGTGAAAGACCATGTTACAGGAAAATACGGGCCTGATCTTAAGATTATCGTTTATTCACGTGAGACATCATCTGGAACATATGAGTTTTTCAAGACAAGTGTCCTGAAAGAGAAAAACTATATGGCCGGTGTCCTGTCAATGCCTGCTACCGGTGCAATCATACAGTCTGTAAGCCAGACTAAAGGGGCGATAGGATATGTAGGTATGGCATATATAAACAAAAATGTACGTGCAGTAAAAGTGTCATACGACAACAGGCATTTTGTGTACCCAAACATGCAGATGGGCAGAAAGCACGTATATCCTATCGTAAGAGAACTTTATTTCTATTATACAGAAGATAAAGAAAAGGTCGTAAAGCCATTCATCGATTATTTACAGTCTGACAAAGGACAAGATATTGTCATCAAAAGCGGATATATTCCTATAAGATAAATACGGCTAATCCTATTCAATCTTCGTCAATCAGACTATAAATATTCAATCTGAAACAACTCCACACCTGACACATAATAAAGAAATGCCTGTTTCATTTTATACTGACAGGCATTTCTTCTGATATAACAACATAAATGACATCCTGTATTATTCTACCTTGACAGATATTTCTCTCAGATCCTCATCCGCAGAAGAATTACCTACTAATAATCTGTATGTCCCCGGAACAACACACATAGTATTTGTTTCGTCATTCCAAAGTTCAAATGTATTGCGTGGCAGAGAGATGCGCACATCAACCGTTTTTCCTGCCTTCACCTTAACACGTTTGAATCCGCGAAGTGTCTTCCGCGGCCCCGCAGTATCCTTTGGGTTGCGTACGTACACCTGAACGACTTCCTCGCCGTCGCGTTCTCCGGTATTCTTTACCTTCACTGTCAACGTTCCTTTCTTATACTTCGGTTTCCCTATTGCGAACGACGTATAGCTCAGTCCGTAGCCGAACGGATACAGCGGCTTGCCTGTAAAATATCTATAGGTGCGTTCTTTCATGCGATAATCCTCGTATTCTGGCAGCTGCGACGTGCTTGCATAGAACGTAACCGGTAGCTTTCCTCCCGGATTATAATCGCCGAACAACACGTCAGCAACGGCAGTTCCGGCCTGCTCTCCCCCATACCATGCCTGCAATATGGCGTTTGCATTACTGTGTTCCGACGTCAGAGCCACTGCACTGCCCGAACAGTTGACGAACACAACCTTCTTTCCGGCACTCTTCAGAGCACTCACAAGTTTACTCTGTACTGATGGCAATTCTATCGTCAGACGGTCTCCGCCCTTGAATCCAGGTTCCTCCACCGGAAGTTCCTCGCCTTCAAGACGTGGCGATATACCGCCAACAAATATCACAACATCAGCATCGCCTGCAAGACCGACGATGTTTCCGACATTCACCTTGTCATTGTCATGCAGATAGTCGCAACCCTCTATAAGCCGTGCCGACGGTGCTTTTGCCTTTATACCCTGCCATATCGTGACCGTAGAAAGCGGAATTCCGTTATAATTGCCCCACAACATTGTCGAATCGTTGGCATTAGGACCGAGCACGGCTATCTTCATTCCGCTCTTTTTCAGCGGCAAAATACCGTCGTTGCTCAGCAGCGTCATAGTCTGTCGCGCCATGTCGGCGGCAAGCTGCCGGTGCTCCTTGCACGCAACGATGCTCATAGGTAGTCTGGTCCACTCCACAAGCTCGTCATCGTCAAAGTCTCCAAGTTCGAAACGGGCTTTCAACAGACGTTTCAACGAAATGTCGATATTCTTTTCGCTCACCTTTCCCTGCTTCAAGGCCTCGCCCAACGAGCGGTAGTCGCTTCCACATTCAAGGTCGGTGCCCGTCACCAAAGCACGTGCACTGGCGTCGCTCTGGGTCTTAGAAAAACCATGTCCCCACGACTGCCAGAAGTCGCTCACCGCTCCGCAGTCGCTCGTCACAAGTCCCTTAAATCCCCATTCTCCACGCAATATCTGCTGCAGATAGCGTGTGTTGCCACAGCACGGTTCGCCGTCAATGCGCTGATAGGCGCACATCACTTCCTTCACTCCGCCGTCAACCACAAGCGACTTGAACGCCGGCAGATAGGTCTCCCACAGGTCGCGCGCCGGCAGATCCTCCACATTGAAACGGTGGCGGCTCCATTCCGGACCGCTGTGCACGGCAAAATGCTTTGCACAAGCCAGCAGTTTCATATACTTGTGCTTCGGTTTGCTGCCGTCCGGAGCATAGTCGTCGCCCTGCAGTCCGCGCACCACGGCCAGTCCCATGCGCGACGTCAGATAAGGATCTTCGCCGTATGTCTCCTGCCCGCGTCCCCAACGCGGATCGCGGAATATGTTTATATTTGGTGTCCAGAACGACAGTCCGCGATACTGTTCCATCGTGTTCGTGCGCTTGGCCTCGGCATTCTTGGCGCGCGCCTCGTCGCTCGTCGCACAGAAAACCTTATATACCAGTTCGTCGTTCCACGACGCAGCCATGCCTATTGTCACCGGAAACACCGTGGCCGTACCGTTGCGCGCCACTCCGTGCAACGCCTCGTTCCACCACTCGAACTGCGGTATTCCGAGCCTCGGTATGGCCGGCGAATTGTTCATCATAAGCGATATTTTCTCCTCCACCGTGAGGCGTGAGCACAGGTCTTCGGCACGTTCTTCAGGCGTGAGGTTCGCATTCTGATAAGGAAGAAGCTGCGCGCACACCGACATCGGCATGGCTACAAAAAGCAAAGCTATCAGTTTTTTCGTTTGCATGACGGGTCTTGTTTTAATAAGAGTTAGTGTAATATACAAGTGCTAAGATAATAAAAAAAACAATAACACGGAATAAAAACACCTGTCAATCGGTCTTTGTGTTTTATTCCGTGTTATATCAATACAAATACACACGACACTTACATATTATGTCTGCCTCTTCGTGTTATTTCTTCAACCATTTCAAAGGATAAACTTTCTCTATTTGTCTGAGTCTGTCATAAAAGTTTCCTGCCATCTTGCGAGCTTCATCCGACTTTATTCCTTCATCGTTCAAAGGAGCATAGAACACCACGCATTCTATAAAATCCTTTTCATCGCACACCGGTAAGGAAATTTTATTATTCCATTTATCCATACGCTCGGCCACTTTGTTTCCAACACCATCACCATTTACCATCTTTTCAATATATTTTTTCTCCTCATCGATTCCGTCGCGCATTCCTATCAGCATGGCCTTAAGCTGGTAAAGAAAGACTGTATTACGGTCGGTAGCCTTGTCCTGGCGTTCCTTAAACATGTTTTCAAGTTGATTCGTTATCTGCACTACCCTTGCATTACTAATCTTTCCCTCAGCAATTCGCTTGTCTATCTCTCGGTTACGTGCTCCAAGCATCATCTCATGTTCTATGTCATGACGATCTGAAGAGTTTAACCTTATACTTGGTGTTGATTCTCGATCTACTATCTCCGCTTTCTCTTGAAGAAGATCAGCGCGCATCTGTATTTCCTGCATGCTCATTTCTGCCTCACCCATTCCTTCTACAAGGAACATATCTATAAGTTCCAAGGCATTGTCACAAGCAACACGTGCACTGTCTTTTTCTCCTGACATACAAGTTATTGCAGCAAGCGTGATTGCAGCGTCCAGTTCCTTAACAGGGTCGTAACAGTCTTTTGTGAAATAAGGGTCGAGCATATATTTGCCAGTCTCAGGATTAGGAGTATCTCTGAAACCAAGTGTGTGATATATCTCAAGTGTTTCTTTCAACATCTCAGCTGCATCGCCATATCGTCCCAGAGCAGCAAGCAGACGGGCTCCGCAAATCGCAGATTCTATATCGCTCCACCCATCTTTATGATTAGAAAAAAGTTTATTGGCAACACTGTCTGCCAGGTTCTTATCCATACCATAAGCATAACGGTGATCTACAAGGCGCACCAGTTTTCTGTTTTCTTTCACTAATGGCACCGCACTGTATGGCACGACAAGGTAGGGATCCAGAATATTTGTAGTAATACTGAACATCACGTCAATCGCCTGACCATTGAGTTCGGCCGGCTTCCAGCGCGGCATGATGGATACAACTCTTGCCAATTCATCCTGAAGATCCGGACATAATTCATTTGATTGCCGTACCAGTATTGCCTTGCCGTCTTTTCTGACTATACAAGTACCCAAACCGATACTCGTATAGTTTTTCTTGGCCAGCCCACGTTTCTTCCATACTATCCATGCTTTTGACGGAAATTTTAAATTCTCACGTATAAATTTGTCCATTTCTTCTATGCCTCCGGGAAACTCCGGCGGGGTATCCATATGGTCATAAACTACCGATGGAATACTGTCACCATATTCATCATCAACAATAAATTTATATTTCTTCAGAGTCTCCGAATTGCCAAGATGTTTTTCGCTGCCTTTTACGAACTGTCCGCTCACAGAACAAAAAGGTAGAAATGCCAATAAAATAAAAACTATATCCCTCATAATCATCCTCCCTGTTTTATTTGTTATAATATATTAAGTAAGATAATCATCGACAGTAAACAAGCATACACTCACATTTCATGAGTATGTTATATAAGAGGCTCTCATTTGCACAACCATCCGAGCGGATAAACCTCCTCTATCTTCTTACGCTTATCATAGAACGCCTTGGCTGCTGCCTGATCTGTTTCATTTTCTGTTCCTGAGACATTTAAAGGTGCATAGAACACAATGTTCTCCAACATTTCCTTATGGCTTGCGACCGGCAAAGACAAGTTCTTACTCCATTTAGTGAAATATTTTGCCATCTTCTTACCGGCTTCTCCACCAGATACTTCTGAGACAAATGCATGCTCAGCCTCAGTCCCGTCACGCAGACCGGTGAGCATGGCGCATATCTTATAAAGCCTGAAAGCGTCACTCACGCTTTTCCGGTTGCTTTGGTCAAAGTTCATCATATCCATCTGTCCGTTTATCTGGGACAATCTCGCATTGCTTATCTTCCTTCTGCCATGCGCTGCTCTATTCTCCAGTTCGTGTCTCCAAGCCTTGGTTCATAATCTATCTCACGGCGTTCGGACGGATTAAGCCTTACGCTTGCGCCACGTTCCTTACTTACTATGGCGGCTTTTTCACGCATCAGGTCATAGTAATGCCGTGATCGCTGCGACTCCGTACCATTATCCCTGATACCCTGCTCTGCCATAGTACCGGCCAACCATATTGCGTTATCGTATGTCTCACGCGCCTTGTCCTTCTGTCCAGACATGTCATATATAGCAGCAAGAGTCATAACCGAATAAAGCTCTACCTTCGGATTATAACAAGAAAGGTCAGGATATAAATTTCCTAAATGGCCATCCTTTGTGAAACCAATATCATGATATTTCACCAGTGCCCTGTCTAGCATGGTCACCGCATCATCATATCTACCCAACATTGCCAAAAGACGGGCTCCTGCCAATGTGGATGTCATCTCGTCCCATCCCTTTTCATGCACAGAATATATCAGCGTAGACACACTGTCAGTCTGTGCCTTGCTTATTCCAAACTTGTAATTTTCTTTCAGACTGTTGGACGCTTCAATAGCCTTTTTTACATATGGCATGCCACTGTATGGAATATGGAAAAACGGATCAAGCACCGATGTAGATATTGCGAATACCACATCAACAATATTTCCATCCTTAGTCGCCGGCTTCCAACTCGGCATAAGCGACACCACCCTGGCTATCTCCTGCGACAATGCAGGGTGCATGTCTGTAGGACGTGGGAATATGGCTCTGCCGTCTTTCCTTATGATACAATTACTGCCAAATACATCTTTCTTACTGTATATCGTATCATTCCATGCTTCCGCCGGATAACGGAGATTGTCTATTATGAACTTATCCATGGCACCTATACCGCCATAAAACTGCGGTGGTTCGGTCATAACCTGATATACATTCATCGGAATACTATCTGAACCAACGCCGTCAGTCAAAAATGTCACTTTCTCTGAACCGCCATTATCAACATTCTGTGCCATGACAGAAATAGCTGCACAGATTGCTGTCAATATAAAAACCAGACGTTTCATAGCAAATTATTTTTAAAGAGTAAAACATTTCACAATAAAACAGAAATAAACAATATTGTCACTCCCTGCTTTACACGTATAGAAACGAACATTTATTCCACCGCTGTTGATGTCCTTTCTCATATATAGAACCAGATTCTTATATCAGAATCCTAACGCACAAACACCTTCATTGCCATTTACAGTCAACCAGTCAGGTCATACATCACCAAATGGCAAGCTCCTTTCATTCTGACTGTTGGTTTTCATAATAATATGATATTTTGGTTGTATTTTGTCCAAATATACGAATAAATATACCAACGCAACAAGAATGTTGTGCTAATTATAATTAAGCAATGGTTAATATAATCAAAGCTCTGCCAAAATAGAATCTTTATCCTACGGAAGACATCAGACAAAAGACAACCATAGACACAACGTCCGAAAGATACAGAAATTCCTACTGCCATTCGTCAAGGTCTGCCGTGGCTTCCACCGCCTTCTCCACATCGTCCGGAAGCGACTGGAAGAAGTCGAAACCTGTGATGCGTTCCACCTCGTCAACGCTGTTCACATAGTCACCTTTCGGCCGGTTGCCGTCCCCGTTCTTATATATAAAACCTATGGCTTTAGGCGTACCACGCATGCAAAGCACCACCTTGAAGAAGGCTTCCGGCACAACCACCTTGTGTTTTCCGATGGTTTTGTGGCGTCCTTTATAAAGAACCGGACCGCAGACTATGTATATGTCGCCATTCTCACGCGCCCAATTGCGACACGCATTCTCCATCTCGTTCCAGTCGCCACGATTGAGTCCGGGCGCCTGAGGGCAGATGTTCGTGAACAGGAACGACTGACGCATGGCCTCACTATCCCATTTGTTGTCGCCCGCCGGGCACATGTGACCACGGTCGTAGCGTGAGTTGTAATAGTCCCAATCGTCGGCACGTGGCGTCGGCACATCCTCATCCTCCATAAAGTCGATGCCCTTGCGGCTGTGACTGCCCTTGGTGTGTTCGGCCGTAAGATGCCATGCCACCCAGTTTGGCAGCTTTGTATTCTTATTATATGAAGTGACATATCCTGTGCGTTCAAGTATCATCGACGGCACCGAATCGGGAGTCACGGCACGAAGCAAATCGTCCCCACCCTCCGCCTGCTCACGCGGAGCCTGATTCTCACTGGCAACAGCACCGGCGATGGCCTTCAACGTGGCGGCACGATGGCGCATGGCATCAGAGCACGACGCCGACATTGTGAGCGCAGCAAGCGCAAGGCCTGCATAAAGAAGTCTTGTTCTCATAGTTCTTTTTATTATAATAGAATAATATTTTTCTTTTTATCAGATTATATTTTCATATAACAGGAATCACCTTTCTGTCACGATCAGATGATCTTTTCATTATAATCGAATCACCGCCTGCGGACATCCGCAGACGGTGTTTTATTTTTCAGTGTCGTAATAACGTGGCTTTAACAGTCACGACACAACTTTCAATTCTCCTCAACCTCATCAGCAGCCTCCTGAGCGACAGTTTCCTGCACAGCGGAAGGCTCTTTATCGTCTGCCTTGCGAAGGGTGTTCAGACGACTGTATTCATCGAACATATACTTGCGTGTGAGTATCACGGCAAGCAGCACCGACATGACCGAGACGCAGAACGCGGCAGCCATGACCAGCAACTGGAACGCTGCGGCCTCTATTGCTCCCTGTCCGCACATTATCATTGTCCACATCATCACCGGAGCAGTGCCCACAACCACCGTCGCCATCTGCGAGAGTCCCGGCATAACGGCCTTCTCAAGGGCACGGCGCACGAACGTATCGAGGGCTTCGGCGTGTGTCGCTCCGTTGCCGAGGAGATAGAAATAGAGCTGGTTATGATGACGCAGCCCGTCATAATATGCCGAAAGCGAGTCGGAGCACGCAGTTATGGCAGTGCCCGAAAGTATGCCAACGACAGGCAGGAAGAAGCGCGGACTGACTAGCGCGCCCGTGCCGAGCGTCACAAGCAGAAGCCATGCAGACACCACAATGACCGACACAGCCACAGCCGCCACGACGGGAACGAACAGCACACGCAGGCTAAGACGCGAGCGGAGTATGGCCGCCACAGCCGCCAGCACGATGAGCACCAAAGCGAACAGAAGGCTCATAGCCACGCTACCGTCCTTCTGAAGCATATACATCACGAAGCCCATAATGCCGACATAAATCACCATACGGAAAATGGCAGACAGCGCGCGACCTACCGATATGCGCAGTCCGTATCTGTACATAGCCACTAACGGCAGTACCAGAAGCAACATTCCAAGCAGAAATCCTATTAATGTTATGTTCATTTTCTTGTTTTTTCTAAATGTTCAGACGCCCAGTTCTATCTTTCTGTCGCACATCCCGGCAAGGGCGGCATCGCCGGTGGCAAGCAGAACAGTATGGCCCGACGAGGCAAGAGAGCGCAGATAGGCCATGACGGCCGACTGAGCCTCGCTATTGAGACCCGCAAACGGTTCGTCGAGAAGGATGTTCTTTCTGTCCACCACTCCTGCCACCGAAATCATCATACGGCGTAAGGCCGACTCGCCTACCTCCTCCAATGGTTTGTCGTAAAGGGCTACATCGAGTGCCAGACGCTTCCACTCATAGAACAGTTTTTTGCGCGCATAAGTGAGATCGGTATTCACACGCAGATCGGTCAGCGACTCGAACAGCTCCGAAAAGCTGCCCACGCAGAGGCGCAGATCCTGCGGCACATACAGCATATTGACTCTGAAAAGCGCCGCCGTCAAGGGTAATATTGCCTCACAATCGACAGACACATAGCCGGAAGTCAAAGGCTGGAAGCCGAGAAAAGCCCTTATGAGCGACGTTTTGCCGCAGCCGTGAGGTCCGGTTACGGCCGTCAGACCACCGTCAGCCGTACAGAACGACAGACCGTGGAACAGCTGCTTCCCTCCTACAGTGATTGCACCATCCTTTATTTCGAGCATAAGCGTTATTCTAAAACCAATGAAAAAGAGCCTCACAGTCAAGCCTGCGCAAGAAAAACCATCCACGACAAGCCGGCTGCACGGCCGTAATCAACCATAAATATATTGCAAACATACAAAATTATCATGTCACATCCAACTTTTGATACTGTTTTTTTATGACATAAGAAACACAACAGGATGCCCGGAACGCCACATATTGAACGAAATTTAGCGGACAAAAACCGTACATCCGTCTATTTTCAAAAGCGAAAAGACACGGTATAAATTCTTCACGAAACGGAAAATTATACGCCTCCACGGGGCGAACAGAGTGATACGAAACGGCGCTTACAGCACGGGAAAACAATTATTGCACAATGATGGTGACAAGATTACTTGATGAAAAATCCGTTCTGTCAAGACAATATATTCATGTTAGTGTAATAATAAATTCATAGTGTCACAACCGGTAAATAATTATTGCAAGACGAGTTAATACTTCCGGCTCGTACGACAAACACTTTCCTTATCTTTTCTAACACAAGATATCAGCGTTTTACGAGAAAACTAAAAGGAATAACTTACAATTTTTCTTGACTAAATTTTGACAAAATATTTTCTCAAAAGAGGTGTAAATGAATGTTAAATCAGAAATATCGAAGGCCATTTCATAGCATACCGGGCTTTGATATACCCTATATCGTAGTCTGAAAAAATATGTTCCGCGTTCTGATATTGCCCGTTTTGGCTTGCGATAAAGCCCATATCAGGGTGCGATATGGTGCTTTTCGGCCCCTGAAATGGGCCATTTCGCATGACGAAATGGTGCATATTGCAACGCAGGAAAATATCCCTTAAATGCAAATCGTTGATATTCAATATATTATATTATCCTCTTATATCTCGCGTATTTTCGTCCAAGGGAAAGTCTGTTCGCAAATACGCGCTTATTTTTCGGGGTAGAACGGAAAACTGAGGCAGGAAAATCAAAATCTGCTTACAATCTGTAAGTTGTCCGTCAAAGTTTCATTTCAGCAGAAAAATCAACACTTATTATTTATTGAAAGTTGCACTTTCATGAATGCAAATTCCTTTCGATTTCTACAGAACCATGATAAGACACACTCAACAACAGACTATGCGAAAAATAGAAAAGCGTGAATCGTCGCAGGATGGACAGAAGATACGGATGCTATAAGAAAGGCATGGCATGGCACGAAAGCCATACAGACAGCGGATAGACAACAAAAAAGTCTCCGCAGATATTTCCCTGCGGAGACTTTTTTATGTTGATATTACAATGTTTCTATTAGAAGAAGAGGTAGCGATTGTCAACTACGTTAGCCTTGAGATAAAGCTCGTTCATGAAGTTGCCTGCCCACTGCAGTGCCCTCTGGTGCAGAGTGCTGAGAGTTGCCTTCTCGTTGTACTTGCCCGGACGCATCTTCTTATCCATAACCTGGAATACGTAAACTCCGGCCTCACCCTTAACAGGTTTTGCAGAGAACTTGCCTTTTGCAGTAGCAGCAACGGCACCGCTGAGTGCCTGCTCGCTTGCGCCTACAGAAGGAATGAATGCCGGTGAGTTGAATGTAACCTGATTTACAACTGAAACGGTGGCACCCTTAGCCTTAGCTTCGTTCACGCTCTTCACGCCCTTAGCCTTGGCCATGAGCATCTCAGCCTTCTTGTCCTTGAGCAGCTCGCTCTTGACATACTCCTTAACCTGCTCGTCGTCGAGTGTACGGTAGCCCTTCTTGTGAATCTTGTCTATAACGGCAATCAGCAGATGGTCGTTATCACCACATTCATACATAGGTGATACGTCGCCTTCCTTAGCATCGAACACCCATTTGAGTGCCTCGCGTGTGCTGCGTACGCCTGCAACGTCGTGCTCAGCTGTTGTGATGTTCTTGCGGTCGAGCACTGTGTAACCGTTCTTCTTTGCGTTCTTGAGAAGGCTCTCAGAAGTAGGATTAGCACTGATGAATGCGCTGAACTTGTTGTATGCAGCTGAATATGTGTCGCGAGAGAAGTCTATATTACGCTTGATGACTGCTGCCACGTACTTGTTAATCATAGCCTTGCGGTCAACAACCTGCATGATGACGCTTCCCTGTGTGAGCTTGAGACTCTTCAGTTCGTTCACCGGAGCGGTGTTGAGAGTAGTGATATAGTTCTTTGTGTCCTTATCCATTGACGGAGCGCTCTGATACTGACGTGTTGTCAACCAGAACTTCTCGCCTGTCTGACCGTATTTCTTTGCGATGAGCTCGAAGTCGCCACCGGCTTTCAGTGCGTTGTAGATAGAGTCGGTACGCTGCTGTATATCAGCCGCATCCTTACCGCCTACCTGGATCTGACGCAGCTGGATTGAGTCAGGAAGCTGCTGCTTGGAAACGAGCTTGATAAGGTTCAGAGTGTTGTCAATCTTGTTTGCTATTACCTTTGATGTGCTGCCCACTGCGATGGAATCGAGACGGCCTGCGATGTCATACGGGAAAGCGTCCTTAGAAACAGGAACACCGAGGTATGCTATCTGCGACATGCTCTTGCGCACTACGTCTGTAGGATCGGCTGCAGCAGCGAGTTCCTTAGCGTAGCCATTGAATTCCTTCTCAAGAGCGGCGCGGTCTTTGGCAGACGCTGTAACCTTAACATCGATGTACTTGATGTCGCGGCTCTCAACATACTGTCTGAAACGCTCCTTCAGTTCGTTGTATTTTGCATTCAGGTCAGAATCGTTATACTTCAGCTTGCTGTCCTGTATGCTTGAGTATGGGAACACAGCGAGGTTGAGTTTGCTTTCCTCATTGTCCTCCTTGTAGGCCATCTTAGCTACGACCTTGTTTGAGATGAGGCACTGAGCGAAAAGATTCTGATATTTCTGGGTGAGCAACTGCTGGCGCAGACTCTTCTCGATGAATGTCCAGTACTTGTACATCGGCTCGTACTGTGCTGCCACCTGAGGATTTGTTGACTTCTGTGTCTTGTAATCAGCGATGAATTTCTTGAGCGAGTTGGCGTCGAAACGACCAGTCTGCTGATTGACGAACGGTGTGCTCATGAGCATCGGGTTTGTTCCCTCGTTGAGCACATTCTGCATTTCTGCGTCTGTCACAGTAAGACCGAGCTTCTTTGTCTCGTTCTCGATAATCTTGCTCTGAACGTATGTGTTCCACACCATGTCTTTCACACGGTTCATCTGGTCGTCGTTCAGATTTTCAGTACCCTGCTGCATCTTTATCACTTCCGTGTACTCATCAACAAGGGCCTGGAATTCTTGAATATTGATTTTCTCTCCTAAAACTTCACCCACCTGCTGGCGCTTGTCGTTCTGTGACGTTTCACAAGAACGGAAGAACTCTTCGGCGATGAATGCAAAAAGGCCCAGACCGATAATACATATCAGCAGGACACCTTTGCTTCTGATTTTTCCTAATACTGCCATTACTTTTGATTATTTATTATTTTTATTGTTTTCTCATAATCTGAAACGCTGACTTATGTGCTGTATATACAAAAGGTTCGTAGGTAGCCGACATATACCGCACAGTCTGCGAAATGCGCACAAAAATACTAAATTATTGTCAAACAATGGAACATTTCGTATAAAATTTATTTTCAATGATTAACTTTTAGCTTTACAAGCTCTATTTTTGACATCGTGCTCTTCATTATCTTAAACTCAAACCGTCCCGTACGTATGACCTCATTGAGTTTCGGGAAACTCTGATAGACGTTAAGTATGAGTCCGCCTATGGTCATATAGTCGTCGCTCTCGGGCAGGTCAAGGCCGAACATCTCGTTCACCTTGTCTATCTCGAGGCGCGCAGACAGGAGATATTCGCCCGGAGCAACCTCCTTGGCAACATACTTCAGATTGTCGTGCTCGTCCTCTATATCGCCGAAAATCTCTTCCACGATGTCCTCCAGCGACACTATGCCGCTTGTGCCGCCGAACTCATCGACAACCACTCCGAGACTCTTTTTCTGCTGAAGGAATATGCGCATCAGCTTGCGTGCGGTCATTGTCTCGGGCACAAACGGCATCTTGTAGATGCAGTCCTGCCAGCGGTCAGGATTGCGGAACATCTCCGAACTGTGCACATAGCCCACTATATGGTCGATGTCGCCATTATAGACTATTATCTTTGAGTTCCCGCTCTCAATGAATTTGAGCAGCAACTCGTCCTTTCCGTCCTTGTTCAGATCGACAGCGTTTATCTCGGTACGCGGCACCATGCAGTCGCGCACTTTCACGTCTGAGAACTCAAGAGCATTGTGGAATATCTTCACTTCGTCGTCTATGTCCTCATCGTTTTTGGCGTTCTCTATGCTCGTCTGCACAAGATAGTCGAGATCTACCTTGGAGAATCCTTCGTCGTCATATTCCTTTTCCATGTGTATTCCGACAAAACGCAGTATCATCTTCGACAGAAATGTCGAGAAACGGCTTATCGGCCACAGAATTAAATAGAAGAAATATGCCGGCAACGCGAACATGGCCAACAGGCGGTTGGCGTTGTTCTTGAACAACACTTTGGGAAGGAACTCGCCTGTAAACAGTATTATCACCGTTGAAAGGACTGTGTCTGCCGGTACAGTGAAACCTGCATCCATTCCTGCAAAAATCGTGTTGTCGAACAGCTTGGCTATAAGTATACCATACATTACAAGCACTATGTTGTTGCCCACGAGCATAGTGCTGACAAAGCCGTTAGGATGCTTGTAGAACAAGGAAATGAGTTTTTGGGTAAGACTGCCGTGGTTCTTGTCCATCTCTGCCAGCATACGGTTGCTCGAGACAAAAGCTATCTCCATGCCGGAAAAGAATGCCGACATTATCATCGTAATTAAAATGCCGGTTAAAAGAGGAATATCAGTTTCCAAAATATCTTATTATAATTAAACGTTCAATTATTATCCGCCAGCACATATATGCCCGCTATCTCGACTGCGAAGGCATCTTGCGCTGCGGGAGAGCCTGCGGACGCAACTTGGCTTTAGCCGTGTCGGGCAGTGCTATCGTTGTGTCGTTCTCCTCATCAGCAATGTCGCCTTTGACGAATGAGCCGGAGGTGTTGGACACATAATATCTTGTCATACGCTCATCGCTTCTGAAATACATACCCTCAAGCGTACGTTCAGGAGTGACTACACGCGAAGGAGCATACGAATAGAACTCATGTTTGGCCTCATCCCAGAACAACTGGCTGCCGGTATATATTATACCGTTCTTGTTGTGCACCGTAACGCGCCCGCGCAGTTCCCATACTCGCTTCTGGTCATAATAGTAGGCGGTGTCACACTGTATGTATGCCTGTACATGGAATTTCTCGTCGAACTGCTCGAAAAAGAGTCCTTTCTCAAATATCCAACGTGAGGGCTGGCGTATCTGATTGACTTCCCAACGCTCAGTCACGATGCGATATTTTATTATTCCTGAATCAGAAATCAGTGTATTCACGCCATAGCTCGTCATCATAGATACCGAGTCACGGTCGTGTATGGCAGGTGCCGTATGCTCTTTCGGCTCATTACATGAAGTAATGCACACCAGAAAGGCAAACATTATAAATATGTGACACCTGGAAATATTCAATGGTTGACTCCTTTTATTTAGCAAATTAAGAGCGACGGCATTAATCCATCTTCCATTTTGCGAACCAACGCTCGTTGAACAGAATACCTATGTTTATACGGAATGAGTTTTCCGTGATGAACATCTTTGAGTCCTGATGTACCCACTGAGCAGAGATATTCAGTATAGAGCGGTTGTTTATCTTATTTATAATAGGTATTCCGAATCCGGCACTTACGCTATATTCCTTCGGACCGTCATATCCGTTTATTTTCACATAAGGCGTGGCATAAGAAGCACCTATTCTGTATTTCACACGTTTGAAGAAGTTTCGGCTGTTCTCATCAGGGCAAACCTCGCCGCCGACTGTGAACTTATGTCTGTCGCTAAACATATTGTCAGACAATACATATTGCGGAGTATTGTTGACAACCGTATAAACAGGATATTTACACTCAGACCATTTCTGGAATGTATAGTCAACTCCGACCTTAACCTTACCGTCATGATTCCACATCAATCCGGCTCCGTACATCGTAGGAATCTCCAATCCGTTCTTTACGGAATAGTTTGTTGTGTCAGCCACATAAGTCTGCGAGTTTGTCGATAGCACAATACATTTAGGATCGGCATTCAGCTTGTGACCGAAGCTATACACAAGACCTAATGTCACTTGATCCTTTTTCGTTATCTTTGCTGTATATTGCAGACCGAGATCCAGCTTGTAACTGTTGACCGATGCAGAATAATACTTAGACAGTGTATTAATGTATGAGTCTGAATAACTGTTTGACACCGAACGGCTATAGTTTCCCCACAAATAAGAGATATTGGCTCCGAGCGAGAAACCTTTGAACGGTTCCCAACCCATACCTAAATATACCTGATGCAAACCGCCGCTTCCGGAATAAGTGTTTACATAAGACAAGTCATCCTCACCTGAGACTTCTTCAAGAGTTCTGTTGCTTGAATAGCTGTATCCTATGTTTGAAAACGGCAGAAGACCAAAGCTCACTCCCAGATGGCGTGCGAGTCTGAAGCCGGCTAATATATACTCGAAACTTGCGTTGTTCACGTTCTTTCTGACTCCGTTCTCCGCAAAATTAGTTATCTGTCCGGATATACCTGCATCGAAAATAAAGCTGAGAGAGTCTATTGATGAGTATGACGCCGGGTTCATAACATTCAGCTGATTGTGCTCACGGAAGCCCAGTCCAAGGCCGTTCATTCCACGAGAGAAGCCTCCGGCCGGTTCACTTAAAATACCCAATCCGTATTGACTGTATGGCGAATTAGTACCGCTTTGAGCAAATGACGCCAAGGATACGAGTCCCATTAGCGAAGCGATAAAGATTTTTTTCATTTTATATTTCAGCTTTTGTAATAATTTTAACCGGAAATATGCTGTCGTGAGCCGGTTCTCCCCTATTCGACAAACAATTGGTTGCAAAATTATTGAAAAAATTCGAAATAAACTCACGATAAGTGGGAAATATAAGTTATTTTTGCATCGTGAAACGTTTTATATCTCTTTTAAGATGTCTTTCGCTGATTATTTGTCTTTTATGCACAATTGACTTATCAGCGCAAAATGCTGTGGAGCCCAGTCTGAATCTGGATTCCGTGGAAATAAGTCTGCTGACATGCAGACCCAGACAAAACGTATATAGCCTTTACGGACACACTGCCATACGTGTACAGGACAAGCAGAACCAGCTCGACGTGGCAGTGAATTATGGTATGTTCTCGTTTGAAAAGCCGTTTTTCATTCTGCGTTTTGTCTTCGGACTGACAGATTACTCAATGGACATCGAGGACTTTGAGACGTTCCGGATACATTATGCCACAAGCGGAACAGGCGTGAGACAACAGACTCTCAATCTGACAAACGACGAGAAAAGAGCCATCATAGCCGCAATAGAAAAGAACTATGAACCGCAGAACCGCATATACAGATACAATTATTTCTATGATAACTGTACAACAAGAGCGCGTGACATTCTGCTGAATCACATAAACGGCACGATAAGATACCAGTCAAGGAATAAGAACAACGAATCATACCGCGAAATGATACATGCCTACAACGAGCAATATCGCTGGGCAAGATTCGGGAAGGACCTTCTGCTTGGTATAAAATCAGATTTTCCGACGGACCACACACAGCAGCAGTTCTTGCCGGACAACTTGAGAAAAGACTTTGACAATGCCGTCATAATAGACAACAACGGCAACAAGAGACCGTTGGTGAAAGACAGCACGTGGGTTGTCCAGCCGGGCATACAGGCAGAATGGAAAGGCTTTCCACTGTCACCGACAACTTGTGCCATAATATTTTTCATCATAATAACGGCTGTGTCTGTTTATGAAAGATGCAAAAACAAGATGTTTTGGGGCGTAGATGCATTTCTGATGTCAGCAACAGGAATATGCGGTCTGATACTCTTCGCAATGCTGTTCTCACAGCATCCGACAGTAAAAGTGAACTTACAGATATTGCTGCTGAATCCATTATGTCTGGTATTTCTTTACCAGTCAGTGAAGTCACTGCGCAAGCACGCCATACATAAATGGCTGTTGGTGTGGATGATTCTCATCGTATTGTTCCTTTTCGGAGGCTTTTTCCAGAGCTATGCGGAGGGAATGACAATTGTGGCATTATCTTTGCTTATAAGATATATATTAAAATTTGACCAAATAGTGCGAGCTAAAAGATGAACAGATATTTATCGGCAATAATTATACTCGCGGCTCTTACAAGCAACACCGAGCTGCAGGCACAATCGCTAAAACCAGCCCCAAGGTTGGTTGTAAATATCATTATAGACCAGCTGCGCACTGACTACATAGAACATTTCTCGCCACTTTACACTCCGGACGGGTTCAAGAAACTGCTCAACCAAGGCTGTGTATATGAGGCTGCGAGATATACATTCTCGCCGGTTGACCGTGCATCGGCCATCGCATCCATAAATACGGGTACGACACCTCAATATAATAATATTGTAGGAACGCAGTGGCTCGACAGAGCGACACTGCGTCCTGTATATTGCACAGATGACGACAAATACGGCAGTTCACCGCAGAAGCTCGCCACATCAACTATAAGTGACGAGCTGAAAGTGGCTACACGTGGTAGCGCACTCGTATATAGCGTCGCGCTGGACAAGGATGCTGCCATTCTGTCTGCCGGCCACGCAGCCGACGGTGCCATCTGGATAGACGAGAAAAGTGGCCGTTGGACCACATCGACATACTATTCCGAGGCCTCTCAGAATCTTATAAAAGCATATAACAGCACAAGCAAATACGCTGCCGACAACGAAGCTGTCGCCGACTTATCACTGTCGTGCGTTAAGGATATGGCAATGGGCCGCGACGACATCACCGACATGTTGTCTGTCGTTTTGTCTGCAAAAGGCAAGGACGAAGCCAACTGGCAGACAGATATGGAGATACTCTATCTGAAGCTGGACAAGACCATTGCCACGCTTGTAAGAAAAATAGAGGACACCGTAGGCAGCGACAAGGTGCTCTTCATGCTTACAAGCACCGGTTACACAGACAACGAACCGGTGGACTACGAGAAATACCGCATACCCACAGGCACATTCTACATCAACCGTACGGCAAACCTGCTGAACATGTATCTTGGCGCAATATACGGCCAGGCACAGTATGTAGAAACGTGCTATCACAATCAGATATACATCAACCGCAAACTTCTCGAGCAGCGCCACATAAGCTTTGCCGACATCGTATCGCGCTCGAAAGAGCTGCTCACACAGGCGGCAGGCGTACGCAATGTGACCACCAGTCCGTACAATCCGGCTGTCAGCGGCGATCTGCTTATAGAAGTTGCTCCGGGATGGCATCTGCTCAACGAAGACAATCAGGAGAAATACATCTCAAGGGCTGCCTTTGTGCCGTTTCCTATTATTCTGTATGGCGCAGGCATAAAGGCTGAGCACGTTTCCACTCCGGCCACAGTTGACCGGATAGCCCCGACAATAGCAAAAGCCATACGAATAAGAGCTCCCAACGCATGCTCGGCAGCGCCGCTGCAATAATGTGTCCGATACACGACGCACAGCACTACGCGACACTCCTGTCGCGCTCTCAAACCATGCCGTGTATCATCATTCCATATCATCTTAATAAAAAATCGAATAAATAAAAACAACAACATAATGAATCTCAACAAATTTTTACAGTCGCTGTTCGGTAACAAATCAACCAGGGACATGAAACTCATACAGCCGCTCGTAGAAAGCGTCAAGGCTGCATATCCGGAGATAAAGAAACTGAGTAACGACGAACTGCGAGCACGTACAAAGGAAATACAGGCATACGTGCAGAACTCCGCAAAGGAGCAGAAAGACAAGATTGCCGCGCTGAAGGCGAAAATTGAAGACACACCTATCGACGAACGCGAATCCATCTTCAACGAAATAGACAAACTGGAGAAGGAAGTTCTCAATGTATATGAGAAAGCACTGAACGAGGTAATGCCTGTGGCATTCAGCATCGTGAAGGATACAGCACGCCGTTTTGCTGAAAACGAAGAAGTGGTTGTGACCGCAACCGACTTCGACCGCGAACTGGCTGCCGACCCGAAAAAGGACTTCATAACAATAGAAGGCGACAAGGCAATATATCACAACCACTGGACTGCCGGCGGAAACGACACGAAATGGGAAATGGTACACTACGATGTACAGCTCTTCGGAGGTATCGCACTCCACCAAGGTAAGATTGCCGAGATGGCAACCGGTGAAGGTAAGACACTCGTCGCTACCCTTCCGGTATTCCTCAACGCCCTTACCGGAAACGGCGTACACGTAGTCACTGTGAACGATTACCTCGCCAAGCGTGACTCCGAATGGATGGGACCGCTCTATATGTTCAACGGTCTGTCTGTAGATTGCATCGACAAGCATCGTCCTAACTCACCTGAGCGCCGTAAGGCTTACGAGGCTGATATCACATTCGGTACGAACAACGAGTTCGGTTTCGACTATCTGCGCGACAATATGGCCATTTCGCCTGCCGACCTCGTACAGCGTAAGCACAACTACGCCATCGTCGATGAGGTTGACTCTGTGCTCATCGATGATGCACGTACACCTCTTATTATATCAGGTCCTGTGCCGAAGGGCGACGACCAGATGTTCGAGGAGTATCAGCCACTGGTAGAACGTCTTGTAGACGTACAGCGCAAGCTCGCCACACAATATCTTGCCGAGGCTAAACAGAAAATCAGCGAAGGTCAGGCAAAGAACGACCCGAAGCTGCTCGACGAAGGTTTCACCGCACTCTACCGCTCGCACAAGGCTCTGCCGAAGAACAAGCCACTCATCAAATATCTTTCTGAGGAAGGTATCAAATCCGGTATGCTCAAGAAGGAAGAGTACTACATGGAGAACAACAACCGCCGCATGCCGGAAGCCGTAGAACCGCTCTATTTCGTTGTTGACGAGAAGCTGAACAGCTGCGACCTCACCGACAAAGGTACAGAATGGCTTGCCAAACAGGTGAACGACAAAGATCTGTTCGTGCTACCCGACATCACATCACAGCTCTCCGCACTCGAAAACGAGAAGGATCTCAGCGAACAGGACCGTCTCGACAAGAAAGACGACCTGCTCAACCACTACGCCGTACAGAGCGAACGTGTACACACACTGCAGCAGTTGCTCAAGGCATACTGTATGTTCAACAAGGATGACGAGTATGTTGTCATCAACGGCGAGGTGAAGATTGTCGATGAACAGACAGGACGTATCATGGAAGGACGCCGCTGGAGCGACGGACTCCACCAAGCCGTAGAGGCAAAGGAGCACGTGAAAGTGGAGGCTGCCACACAGACTTTCGCCACCATCACACTCCAGAACTACTTCCGTATGTATCACAAACTGGCAGGTATGACCGGTACGGCATCTACAGAGGCCGGCGAGTTCTGGGACATCTACAAGCTGGATGTAGTAGAGATACCTACCAACAAACCCGTAATACGTAAAGACCTTGACGACCGCGTATATAAGACAGCGCGAGAGAAGTATGCCGCAGTAATCGAAGAAATCGTCGAGATGCGCAACAGCGGACGTCCTACACTTGTCGGTACGACATCTGTCGAGATATCAGAACTTCTGTCGAAGATGCTTACCATGCGCAAGATACCACACCAGGTGCTCAACGCCAAGCTTCATCAGAAGGAAGCCGAAATCGTTGCACTGGCAGGCCGCAGCACAATGGGAACAGTGGAGATTACCGACGAGCAGGGCAACAAACACACCGAACAGCGTCTGCTCGGTGCCGTAACCATCGCCACCAACATGGCAGGACGTGGTACCGATATCAAGCTGACACCGGAGGTCAAGGCTGCCGGAGGTCTCGCAATCATCGGTACCGAGCGTCACGAGAGTCGTCGTGTAGACCGTCAGCTGCGTGGTCGTGCCGGACGTCAGGGCGACCCGGGAAGCTCAGTATTCTACGTTTCGCTTGAGGATAAGCTCATGCGTCTGTTCGCAGCCGAGCGCATCGCCAACGTGATGGACCGTCTCGGACTGAAAGAGGGCGAGCGTATCGAGAGCCCGCTGGTATCGAAGAGCATCGAGCGCGCACAGAAGAAGGTTGAGGAAAACCACTTCGGCATACGTAAACACCTGCTCGAGTATGATGACGTGATGAACAAGCAGCGTACCGTTATCTACGAAAAGCGTCGTCACGCACTCATGGGCGAGCGCATAGGCATGGACATCACCAACATCATCTGGGACCGCGTGGTGAACATCATCGAGACAAACGACTATGCAGGCTGCCGCGAGGAGTTCCTCAAGGTGCTCGCAATGGAGTGTCCGTTCACCGAAGAGGAGTTTGCCAACGCTAAGCGTCCTGACCTCGAGGAACGCGCCTTCCAGGATGCAATGGCTGCATTCAAGCGCAAGACCGACCGCATACAGAGCGTCGCATGGCCTACTATCAAGGAGGTTGAGGAGACTCAGGGCGAGATATACGAGCGCATCATGGTGCCTATAACCGACGGCAAACGCGTTTACAACATTCCGTGTAACCTCAAGGAGGCTTACCGCACCGAGGCCAAGGATGTTGTAAAGCAGTTTGAGAAAGCCATCATGCTCCACATAATCGATGACTGCTGGAAGGAGAACCTGCGCCAGCTCGACGACCTGCGTCACAGCGTTCAGAACGCGTCTTACGAGCAGAAAGACCCGCTGCTCATCTTCAAGCTCGAGAGTGCTAAGCTGTTCGATTCTATGGTGAACGATATGAACAACCGTATATGCAGCATACTCACACGCGGACAGATACCTGAAATACAGCGTGTACAGGAGGCTGCACCTGAGCAGCACTCACAGCGCTACACCGAGCAGAAGGACGATCTGACAGACAAGGCACAGCAGGCTGCCGCAAACCAGGACACACGTGACCAGGCACAGCAGCGCCACACTCCTTATGTAAAGGATAAACTGCCGGGACGCAACGATCCATGTCCCTGCGGAAGCGGAAAGAAATTCAAGAACTGTCACGGACGCGGACTTGTATAAAAACAAGCGCAGACCACTCTGCAACGCATAGTGACACATGACCATAAAAACGGAACGGCATATCTGTCGTTCCGTTTTCTTTTTCCTGCCGATGTGTCTCAGCTCCGGAAACTGTGCCAAAACACGTATCGTCATTATTCCGCAGACATCTGCTTTATATTATAATTTTCTGCTAACCAGACGTATTCTGTCCCTTTTCCGCAATCTCTTCCCACACGTTATCCCGACATATCACGCTAAGCCTTCGACAAGGATTAGCAGACAGACTGTACGACAACAGAGCTGACCACGTAGGACTTCTGACCATCTATTTGGGTCAAATAATAAGGAAAGCTCCGCATACGCGCTTCCTGCCCCACACCATTCCGTACATATTCTGCGCCACTCGCCGACCCCATCTCGCATCTTGCATAAATATACAGAACTGTTTGAGGCGTTGCATATTTATACATCGTCAACTTCACGAGAATCGAATATTTTCGAGCAAACACTCTTCCGGTCGCAAATACGCGAGTTATGAGGACTTTAGTATAACGCATTTACTATCAATGTTTTACGTAGATTGCAGATCAATACTGTTTTTCCGACTGTGCGAAAGAGCCTTTTTCGTGCTCTGATATAGGCTTTATCACACTCCGAAATGGCCCGTTTCGGGCATCAATATAGGCTTTTTCGCACCCTGATATGGTGCTTTTCGCAACACGAGCAGGCCGTCTCTACCTCACAATATACACCCTATTGCCCCATAAAGCCCTCTTCGCACGCTTCCTTTCCGAGAAATTCCGTAATCGAAAAGCCCCATTCCTCGTCTTCGTTTTTTCTATTTTGAAAATTTATTTTGTCAAAATCTTTTACTTCACGGAATGCATAAATATTCATTTTCCGGCCTATAAAGCCTTTTTCGCTGGCATCGCACATAATACCGTACAGACACTCCGGAAAGCAAAAAAAAGAAGCAACAGGACGATGTTAAGACCAAAATATATTATCTTTGCACGTATGTCCGCAACATCGTCTCGCCGCACGGCAGAGGTTACGGGCACAATACCGGCTACAGGCCGGATGATTCATAAATCTCATATTTCACGAAAACTGCGTAATGGAAATAAGCATCAACAATCTGAAGAAGACCTTCGGCAAGACCATTGCCGTCAACATAGACGAGTTCAAATCGGCCGGAAACGAGATAATAGGACTTGTGGGCAACAACGGAGCGGGCAAGACCACGCTCTTCCGCCTGCTGCTCGACCTTACAGACGCCGACGAGGGACGTGTGAACATGACATTCAACGTGTCCGAAGACGGCAATCCTGACGCAACGCTGTCGCTCTCGCCGTCTGAAAGCGAGGAGTGGAAAAGATATACGGGAGCATACATCGACGAGAGCTTCCTCATAGATTTTCTTACTCCGGAAGAGTATTTCGGATTCGTGGGACGCGTATGCGACATGTCTAAAGAGCAGATAAGCCAACGTCTGGAATACTTCAGCCAGTTCATGGCCGGCGAGATTCTGGGGCAGAAAAAGTACATACGCGAGTTCTCGGCAGGCAACAAACAGAAGATAGGAATAATAGCGGCGATGTTCAACCGTCCGCAACTGCTCATTCTCGACGAACCGTTCAACTTTCTCGACCCGAGCAGTCAGATGATGCTTAAGAGGCTCATCACCGACTACAACAGCGAGAACGGGGCTACGGTATTCATCTCAAGCCACAACCTGCAGAACACCACCGACATATCAACACGTGTCATTCTGCTCGAGCACGGAGCCATAATAAAGAACATGCAGAACAGCGACGGAAGCGCAGAGAAGGAACTGGACGACTATTTCCGCATATAAGCGGCAGAGCGGTGAAGGCGCACTGCGTAGGTGCCCAGACCGTAGGCGCAGGCTATTATGACATATATCAGCAGCACGCGCGGCACGTCCAGGCGTATGCCGTCAACCGAGGCACCAGGCAGCGAGGCTATGAACTCCAGCCCGCCGTTGAGCCACGACACCGACATCGCGAGCACTCCACCGACCAAAGACTGCACGGCTGGCAGCGGCGTGAGCACGAACATCGTGAAGGTGCAATAGAGAATGAACGTCGTGAGCGGCACGGCTATGATGTTGGTCAAAAGAAAATAACACGAGAAACGGCCGAAATAATAGGCTATGAGGGGCGCTACGCCCAGCTGTGCGGCCACCGACACAGCCGTCATGGCCCACAGCCAGCGGAACGGTCGGAAACGCCACACCATCCTGTCGGAAAGACAACGATAGATGGGATTGTAGAAAACGAATATGGCAAGCACCGCCATGAAAGACATCTGAAAACCGATATCCCAAAGATAAAGCGGGTTTGAGGCAAGCATTACTATTGCCGCAAACGAAAGAGTATTGAGCGACATACGGTCGCGATTGAGCAGCGAGACCACCGAACACAGGCTGAACATGGTTGCGGCACGCATCACGCTCGGCTGCATTCCTACCATGAAGACATACGCCCACATGGAAACCACGATGACAGCCTGCCCCACCGCATAGGTGCGACGGTACAGGAAAAGCAACGAAAGTATGACGTATATTATGCCGAGATGCAGGCCTGAGAGTGCAAGCACGTGCGACGCGCCGGTAATGGAATATGTCTCCTTCAGCTCCTTTGTCAGTGCTGACTTGTCGCCGAGCGTCATGGCTGCCACCACAGCCTGCTCGTCGTCAGGCACATCATGGCCGGCGTAGATGTGTGCGAGAAGCGAGTCACGCATACGCATTGCACGCAATGCAATCCTGTCAAGACGCGACAGACGCTCAAGACTCACCTGACGGCTCTGCCACGAGGAAGGAAGCACAAACGTAGTGGCTACAAAATCGTGTATCAACAGCCAGCGGCGGTAATCGAAATTGGATTCCGGATAATAGTTTTCCGGCTCGCGCAGCTCCGACGCAATGCGCATGCCGTCGCCTACGGAAAGCCTCTCGGCACGGCTGTACGGCGCGTCACGCAGTATGCTCGCCTTCACCTTGTGTCCTGCAAGCGGGCCGTCGGTCAGCAACAGGTCGCATCTTACCACCTTGCCACGCACTACAGGCCGACCGGCAACCACCGCCTCATATTCCACAGGCACGTCAGGCAATGCCACGCTCACCTCTCTGATCTGCGCCGTGACACACCAGTCACCTGCCAGTATTATGATTATCATAATGACGGTGCTCTGTATTATCGGTCTGCGCCAGAGCAAAAGCGACACCGACAAAAGCGCAACGGTTGACAGCATCCATACCCACTGCGCCACCACGCCATAAAGGGCATTGCCCAAAATTATGCCCATGATGAGCATAATCGCCACACGCAGCAGCGGGTACAGCTGTATTCTACCGTTGGTTATCATTCATAATCGTCTATAACATTGTTGATGAAATCCATCATCGGCTTGCCAACCTTGAATATCTTCACTATCTCGTCGAGCCACCGGTCGCCCTCGAAGAAGGTGTCGGGCACGGCCTTCCAGCAGCAGAAATCCTTCATACGAAGATATTCTATGTGCTCGTAGTCGCGCGGGAAACCAGACGGACAGGTCTTCAGATGTTCCAGTCCGAATCCTTTTGGAGAGTCCCAGTCGCCGCATCCCGGACGTCCGAAAAACTTCAGGAAGGTGTCGTTCTCCACACACTTCAGCCATTCGTCTATGTTACCCATAATCTCGTTGCGGCACGAAGTGAGGATGTTGGTGGGCAACCAATAGTTGCCGCACGACACAAGACAGTGTCCCGGTTCGAGATGAATGTAATATCCGCCGTGCAAAGCCTTCTTGCCGTGAGCGGCGATATAGGCTCCGAGATGACGCTTGTAGGGCGACTTGTCGGCCGAGAAACGCGTGTCACGATAGAAACGGTAGGTGGAGTCCTTCACCGTTATGTGTGCCACAGAAGGGTCGAACGTGGCTATGCGCGCAATGGCTTTGGCCACACCGTCCTCAAAATCGGTCCTTACGGCTGTATATTCATCCTTATGTTCGTTGAACCACGGTCGGTTGTTGTTGGCCGACAGGTCCTTCAGAAACTTCAATATTCTTTTTATGTCCATTGTTGTCTGTTTGTTTTTGTGGTCTCGTTGTTGTGTTTCGTCATCTTCATACCATGCTTTCATGTCTTCAGTAATGGCCATGTATGGCAGTCACGAAGAAAGAGTCGGCCGCCTGTTCTACGTTCCTTATGTCCGCTCAGAGGCGCGATCCTTCCATGCGTTTCGGGCAGACGTCGGCCAGTCCGCACTTGGCGCAGTGGGGCGAACGGCTCGTACACACGTATCGGCCGTGAAGAAGCAGCCAGTGATGGGCACGTGGCACGTCTTCGGCAGGCACGTTTTTCATCAGTTCCTGCTCCACCTTGTATGGCGTATTGGCCGTACGCGGCACCAGACCGAGCCTGTGGCTCACACGATAGACGTGCGTATCGACAGCCATCGCCGAGCGTCCGAACGCCACAGCCTGCATCACGTTGGCTGTCTTACGGCCCACACCGGGCAGACGCAGGAGCTGGTCGAAATCCTCAGGAACCTCTCCTCCATGCTCACTCATCAGCATACGGGCCATCTCCACAAGATGTTTTGCCTTGGCATTCGGATATGACACACTCTTGACATACTCATAAATCTCGTCCGACTCAGCCGCCGCCATACTCGCGGCATCAGGATAATTCCTGAAAAGTTCGGGCGTTATCTGGTTCACCCGTTTGTCCGTGCACTGCGCGCTGAGTATCACTGCCACAAGCAACTGGAACACACTGCCGAACTCGAGTTCGGTTGTCACCTCCGGCATACTTGTCCTGAAATAGTTGAGGACATACTGATATCTTTCTTTTTTTGTCATATACTGTGTAATGCAAATATGCTTCCGTCGTTACGTCTTCAGAAAATGACGCGGCAGATAAGCCTATGCAAAGATATTGAAAATAGGCTTCAAATCGACATGCACGACCGATTTATTGTCCCACGGCGGTGCTTTTTCACAATATCAGCCACGTTCCGAGACACAGAAAAAGCCCCGCCGACACTTCCAGAAACGTTTTATTCCGTAATGTCGGCGGGGCTTTGAGGCGTGAAACCGGACCATATCGGCCGGCCACGCGGTGCGACGTATCTCACGTCACAGAGTATATCGTCCCGGGAAAACACGTTTTATACGCAATAGTCTCCACCTGCACACCGCACCGGAGACTGCATCCGGGCAAATAATTCATTATTTCTTTTTACCGTCAGAGTCCTTATCCTTTGCAGGAGAAGATTTGTATGCCTTGTTCAGACCTGCAATAACCTCGTTGGTTATGTCGTGAGCCTTGTCGGCATAAAGAATGTTGTCGCCCGCCTTACTGAGAATGAGGCTGTATTTCTTATCCTTATTATATACAGCGAGGAAATGCTGTATGCTGTCGCGCAGGGCGTTGTTATACTTTTCGGTCTCTGCCTGGAACTCACTGCTAAGACGCTGATTGAGAGCCTGAAGGTCTGTGTTCTGCTTCTGCAGCTGTGCTCCTATTCTCTCGGCCTGGTCACGTGTATATGCGTTCTGCTGCAGTTTCTGCTGGAAGTTTGCGGCAGCGGTCTCGAGTTGCTGCTGTTTCTGTCCGAGAGTATTCTGGATGTTCTGTCCCTTCTTCTGCAGAATCAGAGAATATTCCTTACAGAATTTGTACTGTGTCATAATGCTGTCAACCTCGACAAATGCAATCTTTGTTTCTGTCGGAGCGACCTTTCCGCTTTCAGACTTGTTGTCCATCTGAGACTGAGACTTGTCGCATGAGGTGACTGCAAGAACAGCAACGGCAGCGACAGCAAGCGTACCGAAAAAGTTTTTCTTATTCATTTTTATTGTTATTGTATTTAATTATTGTTTCCGTTATGATGTTCCGTCAATAGGCCTTGCCCTTTGCGCGTGCCTCACGGTCCTGGTCCATGACACAGTGTATGCCGTTCTTGCGCATAAGCGGGTTCTCATGTATATGCTGTGACGAGAACTTACCGTTTTTCTTAAAGATTATTCTTACGCATAATAATGCCGTTGCAATAGCAATAATTAACACGCAGAGAAGCAAAGTTTCTACCATTTTTATTTAATTTTGTGCCTACAAAGATAATGCAAAACACGGACAGAACAAAATAATTTATTTATTTTTAGCCCTTGATTCGCTTATCTTGTATCTTTCGTCGCCAAAGTGTCTTGCAAAAAGCAGAACGCCCCTGTATAAAGGCTTTGCGGAAGCTGCGGGCGACATGAATAATGAACATTCAATATAAACAATATTATTATGGAAATGAAAGAATTGAAACCGGCTCTTGTATTTGAGCATTTCGCTAAGATCAACAGCATCCCGCGCCCATCAAAGCACGAGGAGAAGATGATTGAGTATCTTAAAGAATTCGGCGAACAGCGCAATCTTGACACTAAAGTGGACGAAACCGGAAACGTAATCATACGTAAGCCTGCCACAAAAGGCTACGAGAATCGTCCGACAGTGATACTGCAGAGCCACATGGATATGGTATGCGACAAACTTGTTGACGTGGATTTCGATTTCCACAAAGACGCAATACAGACATACATCGACGGCGAATGGCTCAGAGCCAAAGGCACAACCCTCGGTGCCGATGACGGCATCGGATGCGCCATTGAGCTGGCTCTGCTAGACAGCAACGACATAGAGCACGGTCCGATAGAGTGTGTCTTCACACGCGATGAGGAAACAGGACTCACCGGAGCATTAGGAATGAAGGGTGACTTCATGACCGGAAAGATGCTCATAAACCTCGATTCAGAGGACGAAGGCCAGATTTTCGTATCATGCGCAGGCGGTCTGACCACACGTGCAAAGTTCAGTTTCACCAGAGAAAACGCACCTGAGGACTACTTCTTCATCAAAGTTGCCATCAAGGGATTGCTCGGCGGACACTCAGGAGACGACATCGACAAGAAACACGCAAACGCAATCAAGATTCTGACCCGTTTCCTCTTCAAGGAGCAGGAAAAGACAGATCTGAGACTGGCACAGTTCAATTCGGGAAAGATGCACAACGCAATACCGCGCGACGGAAGCGTTGTATTCGCCGTACCGGCAGACATGAAGGAGACAGTACGTGCCGACTGGAACGTATTCGCAACCGAGGTTGAAGAAGAATTCCACGTAACCGACACAACCATGAAGTTCATGATGGAAAGCACCGAACGCTGCGAGGTAATGCCAAAAGAGACAAGCACGAAGATAATCCTCGCACTGCAAGGCATCGACAACGGCATTTTCGCAATGTGTCAGGACGAAGCTCTGTCATGGATGGTTGAGACATCGAGCAACGTGGCAAGCGTAACGACATCTGAAAACAGCCTTGAAGTTGTGGCATCACAGCGTTCGAACGTAATGAGCAATCTCGAGAACCAGTGCAACACAATCAAAGCCGTATTCCAGCTTGCAGGCGCCGAGGTAAAACAGGGCGACGGTTATCCGGCATGGAAGATGAAGGCCGACAGCGAACTGACAAAGACTGCCGTTGAGTCATACAAGAAACTGTTCGGCAAAGAGCCTGTTGTAAAAGGAATACACGCCGGACTTGAATGCGGTCTTTTCTCTGAACGCTATCCTGACCTCGACATGATTTCGTTCGGACCGACTCTCCGCGGCGTACACACGCCTGACGAATGCCTCCTCATCCCGACCGTACAGATGGTATGGGATCATCTGCTTGACATTCTGAAAAACGTGAAATAACTAAATGAAAAAGATAAAAACAATAACTCTATTCTGCGCCGCAATCCTCTTATCGGGTTGCGGCAGCGGAACTAAAGCAAAAAATCTTGTAAGCGATTTTCTTGACGTGAATCTGAAGAACAACGACATTTCCGATGTTGAATTCTCCGCACTCGACTCCACTTCACTCGTAAGCGACAGCATCATAAACGTGATGCGCAGCGACATGGGAAAGTCAAACGTGTTCAAGAGCGGCATAAAATACGCCGACAGAATAAAAGGACAGAAACTGTATTTCATCAGCGTGAACTACAAAGCATCCAACGGCAAGAAGATGAAACACACGTTCTATATGAACAACAACGTGAACGACGTGGTATGCGTAAAGACTGACGTCGTGAATAAAGAAGACATCTGAAAACACACACGGAGGCAAGACAACTGCCGACATAATAAAAAATAAGAGAATCACATCACTAAGATATGATTCTCTTTTTTGTTTGTGTCGGGGCGACAGGATTCGAACCTGCGACCGCCTGGTCCCAAACCAGAAGCGCTACCGGGCTGCGCTACACCCCGAAAATGCAAGACTTCCGAATTGCGAGTGCAAAAGTACTCGTTTTTTCTGAATCCTGCAAATTTTTAAGCAATTATTTTATGATTCCTTGTTCAACAAATATCTTTTTCAAGATCTGAACGCCACGTTCCACCTGTTCCTCCGTATGCGTTGCCATAAGAGCGAAGCGCACGAGAGTGTCCTGCGGAGCACAAGCCGGCGGAATGACAGAGTTGATGAATACTCCGTTGTCGTAAGCCAGTTTGGTTACGAGGAATGTCTTTGTTGCGTCTCTTACATAAAGCGGAATGATAGGGCTTTCTGTGTCACCGATCTCGAATCCTTCCTCTCTGAAACGGCGCAAAGCATATTTCGTGACAGCCCAAAGCTTCTGTATGCGCTCCGGTTCTTCCTGTATGATATGCAGTGCCTCCATGGCAGCGGCAGTAGCAGCAGGAGTGTCAGATGCGCTGAATATGTAAGTACGGCATGTGTGACGCAGATAGTTTATGGTGTCAGAATCACTGGCAATGAATCCGCCTATACTTGCGAGCGACTTTGAGAAAGTACCCATGATGAGGTCAATCTCGTCAGTGAGTCCGAAATAATCGCACACACCACGGCCGTCGCGTCCGAACACTCCGATGCCGTGAGCCTCGTCAACCATTATCGAACAATTATACTTATGCTTGAGCTCAACTATCGCCGGCAGGTTGGCAAGGTCGCCTTCCATAGAGAACACGCCGTCAACGATAATCAGTTTCACAGCATCGTGAGGAAGAGTCTTCAGGATGTTCTCCAGATCTTCCATATCGTTGTGCTTGTAATGGAGCTGTCTGGCGAACGACAGACGGCGGCCATCAACGATGCTCGCATGGTCGCGGTCGTCACAGATGATATAGTCGCCACGTCCTACAACCACAGCTATAACTCCTGCATTCACCGAGAAACCGGTAGAGAAACACAGAGCTTCGTCCTTGCCAACAAACTCGGCAAGTTCTTTCTCCAACTGAACATGCAGATCAAGAGTACCGTTTAGGAAACGGCTTCCGGCACAACCAGAACCATACTTGTCAAGTGCAGCCTTCGCTGCGTCAATCACACGCTGATCGCCGGTCAATCCGGTATATGCATTTGAGCCGAACATGAGCACTTTATGGCCACCCATTTCAACTTCTGTGCCCTGCTTGCTCGTAATCTGACGGAAATAAGGATACATTCCAGCCTCCATTATCTTCTGAGGCTCTCGATAATTCTTGTATCTTTCTTGTAATTGTCCCATTACTAATTTAAATAGGTAAAAATCTTCTTTTTCTTAATTCAAGGTGCAAAGATACAAAAAAGATATTATAAACATATTTTTTTAGTAAGAAATATACCTTTTTGTTAATTTTGTACAACGGCCGCCCCACTCATTACCGTTTTTTTAGTATATTTGCCAATAATGGCTTCAGCCAAAACAAGCCACACATTATCAATAAGTAAACAATATCCGATAAAACAGTTAGACTTGACGTTAATATCAGACTATAAATATGAAAAAGAAGATTGTTTTCATAATTAATCTTACATCAGGAACGTCTGACAAGACAATAATGCCACAACTGATAAATGACTATCTCGACAAAGACAAATTCGAATATGAGATAGTCACCACACAATATCCGGGCCACGCATCGGAGATATCGACGAAGGCGAAAGACGACGGAATAGATATCGTCGTGGCCGTAGGAGGCGACGGAACCGTGAACGAGGTGGCGCGCTCCATCGTGCACTCACAGACGGCGCTGGGAATAATCCCGAGCGGTTCGGGCAACGGACTGGCACGCCATCTGCTTCTGCCAATGAACGCAAAGAAGGCGATAGAGATAATAAACGAGTGTGAGATACACGAACTCGATTATGGCATAATAAACGAATACCCGTTCTTCTGCACCTGCGGAATGGGGTTCGACGCATTCGTAAGCATGAAATTCGCCGAAAGCGGCAGACGCGGACCCATCACCTACGCCGAAAACATACTGCGCGAAGGATTGAAATACAAGCCCGAGACGTATGTCATTGAAGACGAGAACGGCACCAACACATACAAGGCTTTTCTCATCTCATGCGCCAACGCGTCGCAATACGGCAACAACGCCTACATAGCGCCGAAGGCGTCGATGAGCGACGGGCTGATGGATGTCATAATAATGGAACCGTTCGACATGCTGGAGGCTCCGCAGATAAGCATCGACATGTTCAACAAGACGCTCAACAAGAACGCCAAAATAAAGACTTATCAGAGCAAGAAGATACACATACACCGTACAAAACCGGGCGTGATACACTACGACGGCGACCCTGTGATGGCCGGCGAGGACATTGACGTGGAGATAAAACCCAAAGGCATAAAAATAATAATAAATCCTTTTGCCAACAAGAATACACGCAAGCCCAACGCGCTGCAGAACGCCGTGTCGGACATAATGAACGAGATAAGCAATGTGCGCGAGGATATCGTGAGACACAGAGACGCCACCTACCGCATCATAGGAAAGGGCAACAGAAAGGAAAACGAATAAAAACGCTACGGCATAAACGCAAACGGGAATGGAAACCGACCGCACAGGCTGTCTCCATTCCCGTTTATACATTATATTATATATAGCGTATGACCATGCCGCACACAAATCATAAAAAAACGGAAAATGCGGCCTCAACCGTTAAATTTTCGCCCTATAAAACGCCGAAAAATTTCGTCTGAAGGCTTCAGACGCCCAATAAGGCGCAAAAACCGCAAAATTTCGCAATTCACAGAACTATCTGTATATCAGCATTTTATAATCATTATCATTTCCGCTATATTTTTCCCGGTTTGCGAAATGGCCCATTTCGCACTCCAATATAGGCCATATCACCACACGAAAAGCACCAAATCACGACCAGATATGGTGGTTTTCGCAACACGAAAAAGCCCATTTCGCAAAACCGAAGCCTTATAAACGCATCTCCATAGCCACTACTCCACCCCATTAAAGGGCTGTTTGAGGCGCTGCGGAATTCTAAAAAGAGAAAAACAGAATGTTAAATAGCGGAAGCGAAAAGCAAACGGATGTTAATTGTTTTTTGCAAAAACATCCGCACACCGGGTGGTAAGAATCATGCCCACATGCCTGTTTCGCACAATCAGGACCGGCATCCTGCCTGCTGTCATCCGCACACTGCGACAATCGTCACAGCCTCATCATTTCAGATAAAAATCGTCCGTAAGCCCTCTGTACCACTCCGACTTGTTCCCGTCACCGTCGAGCATGGCCACTTCCTCAGTCTCGCACGCGCCTATCCTGTGCTTTGCGAACGACAGAAGCACACGCTTGGGAGCCTTGCGCGGAATGGTTCTGACCAGACAGCGCCGCACCTCGACAAGTCCGGAAAAACTTGCCTCGGCACAGAAGTCGCCTTCAGCATCGGCCGGAATCACCGCGCTGAACACTCCGTCGGCATCGAGCAGACGCGCCACACCCCTGAACAGGTCGTCAAAAGGCAACGTGTCGGCATGGCGTGCCGCCGAGCGCCGCGCGTCGGGACACTTCAGACTGTTGGTGAAAAACGGCGGATTGGACACAATGCTGTCAAACGTAGCCGACGGCGAAAAGTCCTGAAGGCGCGAATGGCATATCTCTATTCTTGCGGCAAACGGACTGCCCGCCACGTTTGCCATGGCCTGCCGGCACGCTCCGTCGTCCATGTCGATGCCACATATACGCGCGCCTTCGAAGCGCTGCGCCATCATAAGCGCAATGAGTCCGGTGCCGGTGCCTATGTCAAGAATGTGGCGGCCGCCCGCAGCCCAGGCACCAAGCAGCACTCCGTCAGTGCCCACCTTCATGGCGCACATATCCTGGCGCACTTCAAACTGTCTGAAAGTAAATCCCTGTCCGTCCATAATCATCCGTCGAAAACCGTAAAACCTTCTCACTTATATACATTCTACATAACGCCGCAATCAGTTTTTTATTTTGCCCTACGCCCACATTTGTTCCTCCTCCGCCGCCTAGCGCATGTTCCTCCACGGCAACGCCGCGTCATTGCCACGGCAGTCCATTGTTGGCGCTTTCACATATTAATTATTTATAAATAACCGCTCGTATGAAATCTTTTGCTTAACTTTGCAGCAAATTTGGAAAAAACGCACAGCTTAAAACATTCTTAACTGTGCGCAATTTATAATTTTATTCACAAAAAACATACAAAACTCAGGAGTACACCCGGAAGAATCGGGAATTCGGCACATCGTTTGCTGTATATTCTCGATAAAACAATATGAATTATGAATAAGAAGCCTAGCACATCCATTCAAATGATAGCAGACTACGAAGGAGATATAACCAATTTATTTAAAGTCGAAGTGAACGGGGAGATTCCTATTCTTGCGACACGCAACATAGTACTTTTTCCAGGTGTGATATCACCTATTCTTGTCGGCCGGAAGATAAGCATCAATCTTATAAACTATCTGAAGAAAGCCGAGGACACTACTTTCGCCATTTTCTGTCAGAAGGATGTCAATGTTGACAACCCGCAACAGGACGACCTCTACGAATACGGTGTCTATGCCAAACTGGTGCGGCTGCTCGAGATGCCGGGCAACGATCAGAACGTGACCATAATAGTTCAGGGACTAGGACGGTGCAAGCTCAGTGAGCTCACTGCCACAAAACCGTTCCTGAAAGGTATGACCGTGGCTGCCGGAGAGGAGATGCCCGAGGCCGGCGACAATGAGTTCAAGACCGCGCTCGACGATCTGCGCACCACAACCGTCAGCTATATCAAGCAGAACGAAGAAATACCCGACGAGTCGCAGTTCGCACTCAACAACATACACAATGACGTCATAACCGTAGATTTCATCTGCGCCAACCTGCCGTTCACCATTCCTGACAAGATGGCAATGCTGGCCACAAGCTCAATAAAGGAACGTGTGCTGCTCACACTGAAGACTCTGCACAAGGAGTTGCAGCTGCTCGAGCTGAAGCAGAACATCCGCACCAAGACACGTGAGGACATAGACGAGCAGCAGCGCGAGTATTTCCTGCAACAGCAGATAAAGAACATCAAAGAAGAGCTCGGCAACGGCGACGGCTCACCTGAGTATCACGAGCTGGAGAAAGCTGCCAAGACAAAGAAATGGCCTGAAGAGGTTGCCAAGGTGTTCTACAAGGAACTGGACAAGCTCGAGATGTTCAATCCACAGAGTCCGGAGTTCAGCGTGCAGCTCAACTATCTGCAGACGATGATCAACCTGCCATGGAACGAATATACAAAAGACAACCTCGACCTCAAAAGAGCGCAGAAAGTGCTCGACCACGACCACTATGGCATGGAGAAGGTAAAGGAACGCATACTCGAATACATGGCCGTGCTGAAACTCCGTGGCGACCTGAAGTCGCCCATCATCTGCCTCTACGGTCCTCCGGGAGTGGGCAAGACGAGTCTCGGCAAGAGCATTGCGGCTGCCATGAAGCGCAAATATGTGAGAATGTCGCTCGGCGGACTGCACGACGAGTCTGAGATACGCGGTCATCGCCGCACATACGTCGGAGCTATGCCCGGACGCATAATAAAGAGCATACAGAAGGCAGGCTCTTCAAATCCTGTGTTCATTCTCGACGAGATAGACAAGGTTACGCAGAACACTGTGAACGGTGACCCGGCGTCGGCTCTGCTTGAGGTGCTCGATCCTGAGCAGAACAACGCGTTCCACGACAACTATCTTGACGTGGACTTCGACCTCTCCAAGGTATTGTTCATCGCCACGGCAAACGACCTCAACACCATACCGCGCCCGCTGCTCGACCGTATGGAGCTCATCGAGGTGAGCGGTTACATCACCGAGGAGAAGATTGAGATTGCCAAGCGTCATCTCATACCGCACGAGATAGAGAACACCGGACTCAACGATCCGGAGCATAAACCACAGTTCAACAAGGCCGCGATAGAGAAGATTATCGAGCAGTACACACGTGAGAGCGGTGTGCGTCAGCTCGAGAAACAGATAAACAAGGCACTGCGCAAGCTCGCACTCATAAAGGCACGCGACGGCGAACTGCCATACGAGAAGATAACCCCGAGCCAGACCGAGGACCTTCTGGGCAAGCCGCCGTTCTATCGCGACATTTATCAGGGCAACGAATATGCAGGCGTTGTGACCGGTCTGGCATGGACAAGCGTGGGCGGAGAGATTCTCTTCATCGAGACATCGCTCAGCAAGGGCAAGGCCGGCAAACTGACGCTTACCGGTAACCTCGGCGACGTGATGAAGGAGTCGGCTGTCATAGCGCTCGAATACGTAAAGGCACACATCGACAGCCTTGGCGTTGACTACCGCATATTCGAACAGTGGAACATCCACATACACGTGCCTGAAGGTGCTACTCCTAAGGACGGACCGTCGGCAGGTATAACCATTGCCACGTCCATCGCGTCGGCACTCACACAGCGCAAGGTGCGCAAGAACACTGCCATGACCGGCGAAATAACCCTGCGTGGCAAGGTGCTCCCTGTCGGTGGCATCAAGGAGAAGATTCTCGCGGCCAAGCGCGCAGGCATCACCGACATAATAATGTGCAAGGACAACAAGAAGGACATCGACGAGATTCCTGCCATCTATCTCAAAGGCGTGGAGTTCCATTATGTGGAGAATGTCCAGGACGTGTGGGACTTTGCACTCACCGACGAGATTGTGAGCCATCCGGTGAAATTCACCATCGATGAGGACAAGCATCAGAAAGACTGAACATTACAGTAAACAGAGGTAAAGAATCAAGAATGACATTCGAACTGCAACACACAGACAATGCGTCTGAAGCACGCTGCGGCATCATAACGACCGACCACGGACAGATAAAAACACCTATCTTCATGCCGGTGGGAACATGCGGCACCGTCAAGGGCGTGCATTTCTCAGAACTTCGCGAGCAGGTGAAGGCACAGATAATTCTGGGCAACACCTATCATCTATACCTCCGCCCGGGACTTGAGACACTGCGTGCGGCCGGCGGACTACACAAGTTCAACACCTGGGACCGCCCCATACTTACCGACTCAGGCGGCTTTCAGGTATTCTCGCTTACAGGCATCAGGAAACTGCGCGAGGAAGGATGTGAGTTCCGCTCACACATAGACGGTTCGAAACATTTCTTCACTCCTGAGAACGTGATGGACACCGAGCGCATCATAGGCGCCGACATAATGATGGCGTTCGACGAATGTCCTCCCGGACAAAGCGACTACCAGTATGCCAAGAAAAGTCTGCAGCTGACACAGCGCTGGCTCGACCGTTGCATCAAACGCTTCAACGAGACCGAGCCTCTCTACGGACACAGCCAGAGTCTTTTCCCCATTGTGCAGGGATGCACCTACAAAGACCTTCGCCGCGAGGCCGCAAAATATGTGGCAGACAAGAATGCCGACGGCAACGCCATCGGCGGACTGGCCGTAGGAGAGCCCACCGAGGTGATGTATGAGATGATTGAGGTTGTGAACGAAATACTGCCCAAGGACAAGCCCCGCTACCTGATGGGCGTGGGAACACCGCAGAACATACTCGAGGCCATTGAGCGTGGAGTCGATATGTTCGACTGTGTCATGCCGACACGCAACGGACGCAACGCCATGCTCTTCACCTATAACGGAACGATGAACATGCGCAACAAGAAGTGGGAAAACGATTTCTCACCCATCGATCCGGACGGATGCGACATCGACCGTATACATTCCAAAGCCTATCTGCACCATCTGTTCAAGGCTCAGGAGCTGCTTGCGCTGCAGATAGCGAGCATTCACAATCTGGCATTTTACCTGCGTCTGGTGACCGATGCGCGCCAACACATAATGCAAGGCGACTTCGTGGCATGGAAACGCAGCGTAATAGACAATCTCGGCCGAAGAATCTAACACGACAGTATGGCAACAGGAATGAAACGACAACATCGCAGACTGCTCATCAGAGCAAGGCGCACGGCAAGACACATGGCGTGGCTTGCCGACGCAATGCGGCGTCTCAGACATTGGCTGAGATTTCTTTCCATACTCAGTCCGTCGCGCTACATCAAGCGTCTGGACTGGTATATCATCAAGAAATTCATCGGTACGTACGTTTATTCTATCGTTCTCATCATATCCATATCGATAATTTTCGATATCAACGAGAACCTTGCCAAGTTCACGCAGTATCATGCACCGCTCAAGGCCATAGTGTTCGACTACTACGCCAACTTCGTACCGTATTTCGCAAACCTGTTCAGCCCGCTGTTCGTATTCATTGCCGTAATCTTCTTCACCACCAAACTGGCCGGCAATTCCGAAATCATATCAATGCTCGCGGCCGGAATCTCGTTCAAGAGACTCATGCGTCCGTACATGATTTCGTGCGTTCTCATATCCTCGCTATCCTTTTATCTCAGTGCCGAAGTGATACCTCACGGCACCGTGATACGCCAGAACTTCGAGACGATATATAAGAACAAGAAGAAGAACACGTCCGCGGAGAACGTGATGCTGCAAGTAGGCAAAGGCGTCATTGTCTATATACAGCACTACGACAACAACATGAAGAAGGGCTACGGATTCTCGCTCGACAAGTTTGAGAACAAGAAACTCGTGAGCCACATGACCGCCATGGAGGTGCAATACGACACAATCTCGGATTCAAAGTACCACTGGACGGCCACCAACTGGAAGATAAGAGAGCTGCGCGGACTGCGCGAGCACATCACCCAGGGCGCGAAAAAAGACACGCTTATACAGATGGAGCCGACCGATCTTGTATATTCCAAAGGCCAGCAGGAGACGTTCACAAGCTCAGAGCTGAAAGATTACATCTCCAAACAGATTGACCGCGGAAGCGGAAACGTGGTGCAGTATCAGGTGGAATACCACAAACGCATCGCGTCGTCATTCGCTTCGTTCATCCTTACGACAATCGGCGTGTCGCTCTCCTCGCGCAAACGAAAAGGCGGAATGGGAGTGTATCTTGGCATCGGACTGGCGCTTAGCTTCGGCTACATAATGCTCCAGACCGTCTCGTCAACATTCGCCATCAACGCCAACACACCGCCTATACTGGCGGCGTGGATTCCTAACATCATCTTTGCTGTAGTGGCTTACTTCTGCTATCGCAAGGCTCCAAACTAAAAAGACATGTATTTCGACGAATTAGACTTAAACGACAACGTGCTCGATGCACTCTATGACATGCATTTCGAGACATGCACCCCGGTACAGGAAAAATGTATTCCGGAGATACTCAAAGGCAACGACGTGCTCGGAGTGGCACAGACAGGAACAGGAAAGACTGCCGCCTACCTGCTGCCCATACTAAGCAAACTCGCCGACGGTGACTATTCCAAGGACACGATAAACTGTGTCATAATGAGCCCGACACGCGAACTGGCACAACAGATAGACCAGGCAATACAAGGTTTCGACTACTATCTCAACGGCGTCAGCAGCCTTGCCATATACGGAGGCAACGACGGCAACCGCTACGATCAGGAACTTAAAAGCCTGACTCTGGGCGCCGACGTCATCATAGCAACGCCGGGACGCCTGCTAAGCCACATAACCATGGGCAACGCCGACCTCAGCAAGGTGTCGTTCTTCGTGCTCGACGAAGCCGACCGTATGCTCGACATGGGTTTCTCTGAGGACATAAAGAAGATTGCAAAGCATCTGCCGCCGACATGTCAGACCATTATGTTCTCGGCCACGATGCCCGAAAAGATAGAGGAGCTCGCCAAAACCATCCTAAAGAATCCGGTGGAGGTGAAAATCGCCGTGAGCAAACCGGCGGAGAAGATAAGGCAGAGCGCATACGTATGCTACGAAGACCAGAAGATGGGCATAATAAAAGACATCTTCAAACAAGGCGACCTCAAACGCGTCATAATATTCTCCGGCAAGAAGCAGAAAGTGAAAATGATAAACCACGCGCTGCAGAAAATCAATGTGAACTGCGGAGAGATGCACTCAGACCTCGACCAGGCACAGCGCGACGACATAATGTATAAGTTCAAGAGCGGACAGATAGACGTGCTCGTGGCGACCGACATCGTTGCCCGCGGAATCGATATCGACGACATAGCAATGGTGATAAACTTCGACGTTCCGCGCGACGCCGAGGACTATGTGCACCGCATCGGACGTACGGCACGTGCCGACCGCGACGGAGTGGCGATAACATTCATCAACGAGGACGACATCGTATATTTCAAACAGATAGAGAAACTGCTCGAGAAAGAAATAGAAAAGGTGGCACTGCCTGAGGAACTCGGAAAAGGACCTGAATATAAACTGCCCGAGAAACAGAAAGGTAGAGGACGAGGCCGACGCAACGACAGGCGCGACAGACGCGGCAATGACACCAAGAAGGCTGAAGGCGAAGGTAACGGACAGCAACAGCAGGAGAAGCGCAACACGCGAGGCAACAGGAACAGAAACAACAACCGCAACGCGCAGAAGCAGGGCGAAAAGACAGAAAACGCGCCTGCAAATGCCTCTGAAAAGACGCAGACCCGCAACAGGCGCAACAAGCCGAGACGCGCCAACACCGAAGCTCGGAACGCCGGACAGCCGACTGCAAACCAGAAGCCTGCGGCAAACGCTGCAAAGCCAACCGATAACGGTGCACAGACAGCCGACAGAGAGCAGCGCAGAAGACAGAAGCGCCGCCCGCAGAAACCGCAGGCACGCCAGACACAGCCGGCACGTCAGCAGAACGAGAACAAACGTCAGAACGTGGCTCCGCAGCCGAAGAAGCAGGAAAGCAAGCTGAAATCCATAATCAGCAAACCGCTGAAATGGCTCGGACTGAAGAAATAACGGGCTGACACGAGAAAAGGAAATGCAATTTAAGAACGGTGACACACGGACACACAACCATCCGGACTCACCGCCTTAAATTGCATTTTCTGTTTATACCATACCACGCACGCATCAATCGTCACTTCACACCGACACCATGAAACGCGGCACATGCACCGACAACCACATAAAGAAAGTCACCGTGCCAAACGCCTTCGCGTTAACATTATTTACACGTTCGGCTTTCCAAATTTAACACGTAATTTTCTCTCGTTCTGTAAAATCACTTGCCGCAAAACGGTGCTTATCAGACGACGGACAACCGATGAAAATCCGGATTTTTTCAGAGTTCGTTGCAATAAAGCCCATTTCGGAACACGATAAAGCCTGTTTCACCACTCGAAAAAGCCCGTTTCACACCTCAATAAAGCCCATTTCGGAGCACGAAATAGGCCATTTCGCAACGCCATAAAAGCCATGTGACATCGCATTTTCGTCTAAACCGCTGACAGACAGTCACTTGGCTAAAGCCGTCATTTTTCGCGTATTTGCGTGCAAGGATGCCTCTGCTCGGCTACAGACGAATTATGACGGGTTTACGACACCGATTTTTAACACTTCCGACCATCCCCGCCTCAACACATCTCATATTCATCATGAAGTCATAAAATATCATATCATAACATTTTAACAACATTTTCTTTATATTCAGCATCAAATATAGCCACACACGTTCGAGTTTATGACATAAAATTACTACCTTTGCATCTGTCCCGCAAAATAAGCCAATGACAAAGCACAAATCATTTTAATAACTAAAAATACTATACACAAAAGATGAAACGTATTGTCTTTCTTGATTACGTACGCGTGTTCGCATGCTTTCTCGTGATGCTCGTCCACGCCAGTGAGAACTTCTACGGAGCAGCCGGTTCCACCGACATGGCAGGTCCGCAATCATTCCTTGCCACCGAGTCAGACCGTCTGTGGGTGAGCATCTACGACGGATTCTCACGCATGTCTGTACCTCTGTTCATGATTGTGTCGGCCTTTCTGCTCGCCCCGATGAAGGAAGGACAGACCACGTGGCAGTTCTACCGCAAGCGCAGTCTGCGCATCCTGCCGCCGTTCTTTGTCTTCATGATACTCTACAGCACGCTGCCTCTGCTTTGGGGACAGATAGACGAAGCGACCTCTATAAAGGACCTCTCGCGCATACTTCTCAACTTCCCCACCCTCGCAGGCCATCTGTGGTTCATGTATCCGCTGTTCAGCCTCTATCTGTTCATACCGTTCATATCGCCGTGGCTCAGCAAAGCCACAGCCAAGGAGGAGCGTTTCTTCATCGTGCTGTTCCTCATCTCCACCTGCATGCCGTTCCTCAACCGCTGGTGTGGCGAGGTATGGGGACAGTGTTTCTGGAACGAGTATCACATGCTCTGGTACTTCTCGGGCTATCTGGGCTATCTTGTCCTGGCCCACTACATACGCGTTCACCTCACATGGAACAGGAAGACACGTTTCACCCGCGGCCTGCTGCTCATGGTTGTCGGCGCCGTCATAACAATCTTGTCGTTCTATGTCCAGGCCGTTCCGGGCGTAACCCACTCCACACCTGTGCTTGAGATAGGCTGGTCGTTCTGCACAATCAACTGCGTTATGCTCACAGCCGGCGCGTTCCTCATGTTCACATGCATCGAGACAAAGAAAGCACCGAAGATGATAACCGACCTCTCCAAACTCAGCTACGGCATGTATCTCATGCACATTTTCTGGCTGGGCATGTGGGCAGGAGTGTTCAAATCCACTCTCGCACTGCCCACCGTGGCTGCCATTCCGTGCATAGCCGTATGCACATTTGTATGTTGTTACATCACAACCAAGATCATTTCGCTTGTTCCGGGCAGCAAGTGGGTGATAGGATAAAAACAAGTTTGAAATATAACAAACATCAATAAACGGGAAAAACGTCATATTATCTTTTTGATGTTTTTCCCGTTAAAAAGTATCGATTTGTTTGTTTTTTAAAATAAAACATATATCTTTGCAACCGGAAATTATAAAAACAATGAAAAAAGGAGTTCAATAAAATACTCCTGTTGTCCGTTTATCAGCCGACGAAGCTGATGTTTTCTCGGACATCATAACCATCAAATAACTAACAGAAAAGAAATGAGAGCCACTGAAGTTGTAGAAAATCTTAAAAGAAGATTTCCTAACGAGCCTGAGTACATACAGGCCGTAAGCCAGGTGTTAGGCACCATCGAAGACGAGTACAACAAACATCCGGAATTTGAGAAAGCCAACCTTATAGAGCGTCTGTGCATTCCCGACCGCCTCGTGGAATTCCGCGTGACGTGGGTCGACGACAAAGGCAACGTGCAGACAAACATGGGTTACCGTGTGCAGCACAACAATGCCATAGGCCCGTACAAGGGAGGTCTGCGCTTCCATGCATCGGTAAACCTCAGCATTCTGAAGTTCCTCGCATTCGAGCAGACATTCAAGAATTCGCTCACCACGCTGCCCATGGGCGGCGCCAAAGGTGGTTCAGACTTCTCGCCGCGCGGCAAGAGCAACGCCGAGGTGATGCGCTTCTGCCAGGCTTTCATGAACGAGCTCTACCGCCATATAGGTCCCGACGAGGACGTTCCGGCCGGAGACATCGGCGTGGGAGGCCGTGAAGTTGGCTATCTGTTCGGACAATACAAGAAGCTGACCCACCAGTTCAGCGGTATTCTCACCGGAAAGGGAATAGAATTCGGAGGCTCGCTCATACGTCCTGAGGCAACAGGATATGGCAATGTGTATTTCCTTGAGAACATGCTCAAGACCCGCAACATCGACCTCAAGGGCAAGACAGTGCTTGTGAGCGGCGCGGGTAACGTGGCACAATACACAGTGGAGAAACTCATCCAGCTCGGAGCCAAACCCGTTACGCTGTCCGACTCGGACGGTTACATATACGATCCGGACGGCATAGACGAGGAGAAACTGGCTTATGTCAAGGAACTGAAGAACATAGAGCGCGGACGCATCAGCGAGTATGCCGAGAAATACGGCGTCAAGTATGTGCCGGGCGCAAAGCCATGGTTTGAGAAAGCCGACATAGCTCTGCCTTCAGCCACACAGAACGAGATAAACGAGGAGGCAGCCAAAGCACTCGTGGCAAACGGTGTATTCGCCGTGAGCGAGGGCGCGAACATGCCTTCTACGCCAGAAGCCATCAAGGTGTTCCAGGACGCCAAGATACTTTATTCACCGGGAAAGGCCGCAAACGCCGGCGGAGTGGCAGTGTCAGGACTGGAGATGAGCCAGAACTCAGAGCGTCTGCGTTGGAGCAGCGAGGAGGTGGACAAGAAACTCCACGACATCATGAACGACATCCACGAGAACTGCGTGAAATATGGCACAGAGCCCGATGGCTACATCAACTACGTGAAGGGCGCCAATGTCGCAGGATTCCTGAAGGTGGCAAAAGCCATGATGGCACAGGGAATAGTCTGATTTTTGCACAGATTCATAAACTGAAAACAAGCAAATATAGTACAGCCGGCATGATGGCTGTACTATATTTTTTTATTGTCGCGCACCGGACCGCAGCTGCACGGCCGTGGCTTGACACCGAATGTGCGCGCTGTCTCACCCTCACAACACTCACACATTTTTTATCTGAATATCATGATTACATGCCTCTTATTGGTTAATAAAGGTTAAAGTCAGTTTATATTACGGCATATAAAGTGTCTTACTTATAGATAAAGGTATTTTATATTCACGGAAAATAAAACATTGTTAAATATAAACATACATATATGAACAATCATCACAATAGACTGACGACATTTGTTCTGCTGGCATTATTGGCTGTCTGCATCAGCGCAAACGCACTCGAAGTGACGGTGAAAAGCCCAGGAACGCTGCACACACTGATAAAGAGCAGCGACAAATACAGGATTACCACACTGAAAATAGACGGCACAATAAATTCGGAAGATATAATGTTGCTGCGCGACATGGCGGGATGCGACGCCTATGAACTCCGCACCGAAGGCCGGCTGAGAAGCATAGACATGGGCGGAGTGACGTTTGCCGAAGACAACACTCGGTTCATAGAAGGCAACAACAACAGCATAATAAACGATGCCTACACCATTCCGGCATACATGTTCAGCAACTGCAACATCGAGAAAATAGTGCTGCCGCGAAACATCAGGGAAATAGATGCGTATGCGTTCCGCAACACGGCACTGAAATCCATCACTCTTCCGGAGAATATCATAGTGAAAGATTATGCCTTCCAGGGATGCAGAAAATTGTCGGAGGTGCTGTTTCCTGACTTTACCAAAGAGTTGTGGTCAGAATGTTTCAGCAGATGCTCAAACCTGAGAACCATAACAATAAACAACATCGGACTGCTGGGCTCAAGAGCGTTCAAGGATATGGAGAACCTCACCGATATAACCATAAAGGGTATCATAGGCCATGTTGACGGGTGGATGTGCCGCGATCTGCCGAGCCTGAAGTCCATACGGTTCGAAGGTTTCATCCTGAACACCGGTAGCTCCATCATTGCCGAGGACTGTCCGCAGCTGAGCGAGATTGTGTTCTCGGGCACATGTATGCCAATGGGATTCGGAAGCGTGAAGGAATGTCCTCTGATGAAGAAGTGCACCGTGACCGGATATGTAATAAAATCGGGCGACAAGAACTTCATAGAATATGAGGAACCGATGACATTCAGCAAGCAGATGGAGGACGCCTGCCGAAGATTTGAGGAGATTATATCCAAAGACGAATACTCCAACATCTTCGGTGTGAAGAACACAATATACGATATGGTGGTCATTCTGACAGACATCGGAGAGAGCCTTAAAGCCGCACAATATACCAAACTGGCTGCTGACTACAGTTATAAAGAAGCTGAACAGGAAAAGCAACAGCCAAAGTTGGCCGGTAATATACTGGACGTCAATCTGGATTTTGTCAAACTTCTGAAGACATCGAAGCCTTATGGTGCTCACGACGCAAGCAACACCAAGCGTTTCACTTATGCTTCCGCAAACGATCCGAAGGTGAAGAAAATAAAGGATTTCTTCAATCTTGAACACATTGCAGGCAACGGTGACGAGATATCAAAGATGAAGAACATCATGCATTGGCTGCACGACAACATAAGACATGACGGTTCAGGAGGCTTCCCGCCGAACACAGATCGCAACGCTATCGACCTTTACAAAGCATGCAAAGCAAGAAATTGCGGACTCAACTCGCGTGGTCTGTCCATTGTCCTGGCTGAACTCTATCTTGCCATGGGATGGCCTGCCCGGTTCATCACCTGCCAGTCGATGTATTCCGACGACCTCGAATGTCACATTGTCGTAGTTGTGTGGAGCCGCACACTGGGAAAATGGATTATGATGGATCCGACATACGATGCGTATGTATGCGATGAGAACGGTCTTCTGCTGCATCCTGGAGAGATAAGAATACGCATGATAGAGGGCAAGAGACTCGTCCTCAACGATGATGCCAACTGGAATCACACGCTCAAATTCACAGAGAAGAATTATCTTTATGAATACATGGCGAAGAATCTTTTCCTTCTCAGTGCCTACATCGACAGCTATCCTAACGTTGAATCGGATGGCAACAGCACATACTACACGCTGCAACCTGAAGGCTTCAACACTCAGATAGGCACCGCAACGTGCGACGAGGAGTGGTTCTGGCAGAAGCCATAAGCCATCATTAATGAATGATAAACATTTTTATTTAACCAACATATACTTATTATGAGTAGCAAATGTAAGAACATTCTTCTGCTTGTCATCCTGCTGTTGCAGGTTTCCAGCATATCAGCAAGCAGAAAAGACGTAATCGTGAAAACGCCGGGGACACTGAAGACACTGATATCAGACAGTGAGAAATACGAAATAACCGACCTGAAGATTGAAGGATGCCTGAACGCGGAAGACCTGATTATGCTGCGCGACATGTCGGGATGCGACGAGAACGAGAACCAGACCAAAGGCCGGCTGAAACATATCGACATGACCGGTGTGACATTCGCTAAAGGCAAGACACCGTATATCGAGAACGGGAAAGACTGCAATATATATTCCGAAACGACGTTTCCTAAATATCTGTTCAGCAACTGTCGCATTGAGAAAATAAAACTTCCTAAAAGCATAAAAAGCATAGGAGAAATGGCTTTCATGCAGTCCGCCCTAAAGGAAATAACCATACCGGAGGACATCATACTGGAAGGATGGGCGTTTCAGTCTTGTAGCAATCTGTCAAAAATCACATTTCCGTCCTACACAAAAGAAATAAATTATAATTGTTTTGCCGGTTGCAGCAAACTGAAGAAGATTGTAATAAACAACATCGGATATATTTCCTCACGTGCATTCATGCAGATAGAGAATGTCAAGGAGATAACCATACGCGGCGTTCTCGGCCACGTTGACGGATGGATGTGCTACGACCTGCCGTCGCTTGAGACATTGAAGTTTGAAAACTTCATAATAAGCACGGGCGGACCTGACATAGCCGAGAAATGTCCGAACCTGAAAGAAATTGTCTTCTCGGGCGATTGCGTGTCAATGGGATTCGGTAAGGTGACCGACTGCCCGCTGATAAAGAAATGCACAGTAAAGGGAAATATATTCAATTCTAACGACAAAGACTTCATTGAATATAAGGAACCGTTAAGCCATATTCCTGAATTAATGAAGACATGCGCCAAGCTCGACAGCCTGACCAAGATGCCGCAATATTCTGATATGTTCGGAACAAAATTTGTATTGTATGACCTCACGTGCATGTATTCACGTATAGGAGAGAAGGAGAAAGCCGTAAAGGCCCTTGAGAGAGCCATAAACAGCGGCTACGGCGACTATAAATGGATATTGCAGGACAATGATCTCGACAACATAAGAAACGAAGAAGGATTCAAGAAACTGGTAGAGGAACTGCGCAAGACCAAAGACTATCTGTACGTGTTGAAGCACAGCGGACCATACGCAGCGCCCGATACGACAAACACGAAGAGGTTCACTTATGCCTCGCCCGATGATGAGGACATGAAGAAGATAAGGACTTTCTTCAATCTTGACAAGATAGCCGGTAACGGAGACGAGATTTCACAGATAAAGAACATCATGTACTGGCTGCACGACAATATAGTACACGACGGATCGGGAGGATTTCCACAGAAAACCAAACGCAACGCCATCGACCTTTACAACGCCTGCAAGGCACAGAACCGTGGACTTAACTGCCGCGGACTTGCCATTGTCCTGTCAGAGATGTATATGGCAATGGGATGGCCGGCACGCTTCATCACCTGCGAACCGAAGGACTACAGACACGACAACGACTGCCATGTGATAGTGATGGTATGGAGCCGAACACTCGGAAAATGGATATGGATGGACCCGACGTTTGCCGCATACGTCTGCGACGAAAACGGTCTTCTGCTGCATCCAGGAGAGGTAAGACAGCGCCTGATAGAAGGAAAGCCGCTCGTGCTGAATAAAGATGCGAACTGGAATCATAAGACCATGCAGACCAAAGAAGATTATCTCGACGAATACATGGCGAAAAACCTGTATTATCTGAGCACCTACCTCAACAATGGTTCTAACGTGGAAAACGGCAACCTCGGCAATTATTTCACGCTGAAACCTGAAGGTTCTGACGCCCAGATAGGCAACGACACTTACGACGAGTCGTGGTTCTGGCAGAAGCCGTGAGCCGATGACTGCGGTCAATACAGCAATCATTGAGTTGTCATAGAATCAATATAAAGCAATAGTCAAGCCCGTTACCGGTATAAATATCAACCGGCAACGGGCTTTCTTATTATATTTACGCGACACGGATATTCAAAGTATAATCGGAAGGAAACGCCGAAACATAAAGAGTCACATACATACTCGGGACACAATAAAAGCATCTCCTAAACATTCCCGATACATTCTCCTGCCTCCGCCACACTTATACGACAATGCGCATAAAAGAAAAATGCCCGAATTGCATAGCAATCCAGGCATTCACTTTAATGACTTTTCAATT
>ULQM01049379.1_pt1 | contig 76597 bp, 76 predicted proteins | sample 1954451 | NCBI WGS metagenome assembly ULQM01 (sample SAMEA4835655, study PRJEB28245) | human gut metagenome | biome: gut microbiome; material: fecal sample | place: Denmark | collected 2008 | reverse complement strand
CCGAGACGCGCCCGGTCACATACCTTACCGGCGGCGGTTTTTCCATGATGCGCGGCGGCGGCGAGTTCCTGCGGCAGAGACTCGGCCTGAACGTCAAGCGGGACATGCCCTACATGCCCGACATGAACACACCCAACTACGCGAGCGCCTTCGGCGTGCTGGACTTCGTTCTTCGCGCAAGCAGCGAGGAGGTCGACGAGCCCGCGCCCGTGCGCGAGGGAGTTCGCGGTATTTTGGATAGAATCCGAGACTTATTTATACAATAAGGGGGAGCTACGATGTTTGAACAGGTAAACGAAAACGCAACATTCGCCCAGATCAAGGTGGTCGGCGTCGGCGGAGCGGGCTGCAATGCGATCAATCGCATGGTACAGTACGGTCTGCGCGGCGTACAGTTCGTTGCGATCAACACCGACAAGCAGGCGCTGTACCTCAGCAAGGCTGAGACAAAGGTCCAGATCGGCGAGAAGCTGACGCGCGGTCTCGGCGCAGGCGCGGATCCGGAAGTCGGCCGCAAGGCTGCCGAGGAGAGCCGCGAGCAGATCATGCAGGTGCTGGCCAACACGGACATGGCGTTCATCACCGCCGGTATGGGCGGCGGCACCGGCACGGGCGCCGCTTCCATCGTCGCAGAGTGCGCCAAGGAACTCGGCATACTGACCGTCGGCGTCGTGACAAAGCCCTTCACATTTGAAGGTAAGGTGCGTATGCGCAACGCCGAGATCGGCATCGCATCGCTCAAGCCCATCGTGGACACCCTCATCACGATCCCGAATGACAAGCTGATCGACCTCGTCGGCCGTGCGAGCCTGCCGGATGCGCTCCGCGTTGCAGACGACGTGCTCCGCCAGGGCATCCAGGGCATTTCCGACCTCATCGCGGTTCCCGCCATGATCAACCTTGACTTTGCGGATGTCAAGACCGTCATGAAGGAAAAAGGCCTCGCGCACATGGGCATCGGAAACGCCTCCGGCGAAAAGCGCGCATCGGAGGCAGCGCGTCAGGCTGTCGAGAGCCCGTTGCTCGAAACCAGCATCAACGGCGCGCGCGGTGTCCTCATGAACATCACCGGCGGTCCGGATCTCAGCCTGCTCGAAGTCAATGAGGCTGCCGAGATCATCGCGGAGAATGCCGATCCCGAGGCAAACATCATCTTCGGCGCGGATATCGACGACGCCATGGGCGATTCGCTCCGCATCACGGTCATCGCAACAGGCTTCGAATCCGATCGCGCCATCCCGCAGGTCCCGCCGATGGGCGCGCAGAGCGGCATGTACAACAGCCAGCCCGTATTCCAGTCCGGGTTCCGCGCTCCTATGCAGCCGCCGATGCAGCCGCAGCAGCAGCCCATTTACAGCAACGCCGCCTATGCACCGCGTCGCCCCATGCAGCACGTCATGGAAGAGGAACCGGTCGCAGAGCCCGTGCCGCTGCGCGAGGCGACCTTCACCGAGGGCGATCTGCCCCGCAATTACGCCGAACGTCCGAAAAACAAGCTGGATGTCCCGGCCTTCCTGCGCAACAAATAAGCGCAGTCTCCCTCCCCCCCAACGTATACAAAACAGCGCGCCGAATCGACTTCGGCGCGCTTTTCCGTGCAGCAGACTGTTTTCTTCGTCCTGTTTTACGGTCGTTCCGGCAGTGTACGCCGCGATCAGACCGTTCCGGTCACGACCACGGTCGTTTCACCCGGCGTCACGGTCACAGCCCCGGTCGCGGCGTCCTGCACGATGCTTGCAGCAGGAACGCCAAGCGTTGCCGCAGCGCCGCTCGCCGGGAGCGTCAGCACGCCGTCGGTATAGGTGTAATCCGCAGCCGGCACGGCTTTGCCGTTGATCGACACGGTGATATTTGCCGGCGCGGGCGAAAACGCATCCGTCAGCACCACATTGGTCGCCGGGGCGTTTCCGCGGTTGGACAACGTGAAGGTGTAGGTCAGTACGCTGCCGCCCGTCACCGTCTGGGGCGTCATCGCCTTGACAATGTTCACATCCGCATAATCCTCCGCAGTCACCGTATGCGCGGCGCTCACAGACTCCGCAACACCGTCCGCGGTCGCGGTCACGGTATTCTGCACGGACGCTCCCGCAGCGAGCTGAGCGTTCCCGTTGACGCGTGCCTTGTAGAGGATCATCGCCGTTGCGCCGGCGGGGATCGAGGGGATCGTAAACGTGATCGCATTCTCCGCCGCGGCGGGCGTGATCGGGCCGGAGAGCGCGCCGTTTACATAGAGCAGCGCAGGGCCGGTATATGTCAGCGGCGTGACCGCAGCCGTGCCGCCCGCGGGCGTATACGTCCCGAGGTCATCGACTGCCTGCACGTTGGTCAGCGCCGCGCTGCCGCTGTTTGTCAGCGTCAGAATGTAGGTCAGCGCCTGCCCGCTGCGATATGCCGCATCAAGCGAGGTCTTGGCCGCGCTGAGCGTTTCCTGTAAGATCGCCGTTGCGATATTTGACGCGGCGCTTGCTGTGACGCCGCCATACTGGTAGGTCAGCGACGCCTGGTTCGTGATCTGTCTTGCCATATGTCATATCCTCATTTCTGTCATGATTTGCTGCGGGAGGTGCGCCGCCCCTTCGGACGGCCCATTCGTTCGGACCTCCCTATATCAAGATATGCCGTTTCGGCCGTCTGCGTCCCGCATAGGGCCTTTTTGGCCCGCGGCGTTTTCGTCCCCGGCATTGTGTGCTATGATAGTATCGGAAAAGGAGAAATGCGCCGATGCTCGATGAAGCCCTGATCTATGAGATCCTATCCGTCGTAAGCGAGATCCCCGCAGGATGTGTCGCGACCTACGGCCAGATCGCCGCGCTCATCGGGCGGCCGAAAAACGCGCGTCTTGTCGGCCGCGTTCTGCACGGCTCCGAGCTGTACGGGGATTTCCCCTGTCACCGCGTCGTCAACCATGCGGGGCGGCTCGTTCCGGGCTGGGATGCGCAATCCGCTCTGCTCGCCGAAGAGGGCGTACCGTTTCGCGATGAGCGTCACGTCGCGCTGTCCCGCTGCCAATGGACGCCGTGACCGTTGTATTCCATTGATCGAAAGGAGCTGCCGCCATGCCGCTGCACATCATTCGAAACGACATAACCTGTATGCCGATCGACGCTGTCGTAAACGCCACGGATACGTCGCTGTCCGGCGCGGGCGGCGTAGACGCCGCGATCCACCGTGCCGCAGGGCCCGCGCTTGCCGAAGCCTGCGCCGCGCTCGGCGGCTGCAAGATCGGCTGCGCAAAGATCACGCCGGGCTTTGCCCTGCCCGCGCGCTATATCATCCACACCGTCGGCCCGCTTTGGGACGGGGAAACGCAGGATGCGCCTGCGCTGCTCGCATCCTGCTATCGTTCCGCGCTTCAGCTTGCCAAGGCGCACGGCTGCGCCAGCATCGCGTTCCCGCTCATCGGCTCCGGAACGTTCGGCTGTCCAAAGGCTCTTGCCTTGCAGACCGCGATCCACGCCATCGGCGCGTTTTTGCTCGAGGATGAGATGCTGGTCTATCTGGTCGTGTTCGATACGGCCGCATACCGGCTCAGCGAGCAGCTGTTTGCGGACATCGCCTCCTATATCGACGATCGCTATGCAGCGGAGGCCGAGTGCGGATCTGCTTTGCAGTACAGCGCCCGCCGTCCGCGTCAGGCCCGATGCGGGAACGCGCCCCTTCCGCCGTCGTCCGCTCCCGCGCTCCGGTGTGTGGAGAACGACGCGCAGACCGCGCCAAAGGAAACGACAAAACGCAAGAACTGCACAGCGCCGTCCCCCGATGTTTCGCTCGACGCGCTGTTGGCACGCCTCGATGAAAGCTTCTCCGAAATGCTCCTGCGAAAGATCGATGAACGCGGCATGACCGACGCGCAGTGCTATAAAAAAGCGAATATCGACCGGAAGTTATTTTCAAAGATTCGCTCCGACCCGCTCTACCGGCCGTCCAAAGCGACCGCCATCGCATTCTGCCTTGCGCTGGAGCTTCCACTGCCGGAGATGCGGCAGATGCTTGAAAAGGCGGGCTTCGCGCTGTCGCACGCGAGCAAGTTCGATCTGATCGTAGAATACTTTGTTTCCCGCGGGAACTACAGCGTGTTCGAGATCAATGAAGCACTGTTCGCCTTTGACCAGAGTCTGATCGGCGCCTGAAGATGTCGCTTTGAAAGCGACCTCCGTCTCTCTCCTCTCTGCTACGATGGGGATACAGAACAGAAGGAGGGCAAAATACATGCAGAACAGAAACAACATCGCGGAAATCGTATTTATTCTGGATCGCAGCGGCTCTATGTGCGGACTGGAGACCGACACCGTCGGCGGATTCAATTCCATGATCGATAAACAGAAACAGGAGAGCGGAACGGCTTACGTTTCTACAGTCCTGTTCAACAATAAGAGTACCGTGCTCCACGACCGTGTGCCGGTGCAGAAGGTCCCGGCAATGACAGAACGGGACTACACGGCCTGCGGAAGCACGGCGCTGCTGGACGCGATCGGTGATGCGATCCGTCACATTCGCAACGTTCACAAATATGCGCGGCCGGAGGACGTGCCGCAGCGCACGGTATTCATCATCACCACGGACGGCATGGAGAATGCAAGCCGCCGCTATTCCGCAGACGAGGTTCGCAGTCTGATCGAACGGCAGAAAGCCGAGGCGGGCTGGGAGTTTCTGTTCCTCGGCGCAAACATCGACGCTGTGCAGACGGCGCGTGGGCTCGGCATCGGTGCGGATCGCGCGGCGAACTACTGCTGCGACGCGCCGGGAACCGCGCTGAACTTCGACTCGCTGAGCGACGCCGTGTCCACCGTCCGTGCGCATGCACCGCTTTCTGCAAAGTGGAAATCCCGCATCGACGAAGATTTCTCGGCGCGCAGCAAGCGGTAACGCTGCGAGAGAAATATAACATGTGTCGCCGTTTCAGATCGCGCAAGGCAGCGGCGCATGCCGAACAGAGGCCGTCATCTGACGGCCTCTTCCGCGCGGCGGGGAATGCGCTTCCCTTGCCCCTCCGACATTGGCGTCTCCCCCCCTCTATCCCCGATGCGCTCCTTGGCAAACGACCGTTCGGTAGGTATACTGTCGAGATCAGATTTGCTGCTGCAAGAGGTCGGTGCATATGGCCAAGGCCGCCACACGCGAAAGAATCCTTGAAACCGCGCTCGCCCTGTTCTCTGTACAGGGATACGAGGCCACGTCCGTTGCGGAGATCGCATCGGCGGTCGGCATCCGAAAGGCCTCGCTGTACAGTCATTTTGCCTGCAAGCAGGATATTTTGGATTCCCTGCTGCAAAGCATCATGGCGCATTACGAGACGCACTCGATCTTTACAAAGGCCGACTGGACAAACACCGCCTTTCTCGCGGAGATGGAACGCCTGACCGAGGACGCGATGATTCGGACGATTCTTGCGCAGGTGCGGTTCATTCTTCACGATCCGCTGATCTGCAGGGGCCGAAAACTCCTGACCATCGAACAGTTTCGAAATCCCCGGCTGGCCGCATTGCAGACAAAACAGAGTTACACGGACGTCATGCAGTATTTTTCCGGGCTCGTACGTTTTCTCATTGGCCGCGGAGCGCTCGCGGACGGCGATCCCGAAAGCATGGCGGCCGAGCTCTGCCTGCCGATCTCCGTCTGGATCAACCTCTGTGACCGCGAGCCGGAGCGGGAGGACGACGTGATGGCGCTCGCGGAGCGACACTTGGCGCAGTTCTTTCTGCGGAACCGCCCGCCGGAGCCGAACAAAACGGCATAAGCGTTCCCCCCGTAAACCGGCGCAGGCGGAGCATCCGACGCCCCGCAAAGACTAACGGAAAAGGATCTTGGAAATGAAACGAACCATCTTGTTGTTTACCGCGTCCGTCCTGCTGCTCGCCGCGGGGATCACCGTATTCGCCGGCTGCAGCCGGGAGGACTTTACGGGCAGCCGCGTGAAAAACCCGGACGCCTATCTGCTGGACATTGAACGGATGCAGGGAACGGATTCACACACGCTGTCCCTGCGGGCAGGCGATACTCTGCGGGTGGAGCTGCAGGTGGAGGAAGGCGCTCTGTCCCTTGACATCCTGTCTCCGGGCGGCGTCTCGATCTACAGCGGCAACGGCAAAGGGGCATCCGATTTTACCGTAAACATCACGGAAAGCGGCGCCTATACCATCGCCGTGGAAGCGCAGCGCGCCAAAGGTATGCTGCACATCCGCGCAGAGCGTCCGTAACCGTAGGCAAACGAAGCCTGCCGCACGCCGCACCGAACAATGCCGGTCCTGCGCTCTGCCAAGGCAGAACGTCTGTCGGAGGCAAAAATAACGCCGAGGTGCGCGCCATGCCCGATACATCCGGAGAGAAGGTCAGCAACGCCGCGCTGCGGCGGCTGGCAAACGCGATCGCCGCAATAGAGGAGGAGCCGCAGTGAACCATTCGACACGCCCCTCGCTGACGTATGCGCTGCTGACGCTGCTTGTGCTGGCAGTGTTCTACGGGATCTACTTTGCAAAAGCGCTGCTGCAAAAACGGCGCGGCATTCATACGCGGCAGATCGGCCGCAGAAAGGAAAAAAGCATTCATACCGTCGAGCTGCTGATGAGTATCGCAACGCTCGGCGTGGTCGCTGCACAACTGCTGTCCATCGTACTCGACTGGAGCTGTCTGCCCGTGGGCGCACGCTTTTCCGGTTTTCTCGTCGGACTGCTCGGCGACCTGTTCTTTCTTCTCGCCGTTGTCTGCATGCGGGACAGCTGGCGCGCCGGCATTCCGGACAAAGACAAGACCGCGCTCGTCACGACGGGCATTTACAAAGTCAGTCGCAACCCGGCGTTTCTTGGCTTTGACCTGCAATATCTCGGTGTTTTGCTGCTGTACTGCAACCCGCTCACGGCGGTATTTTCGCTGTTCGCCATCGTCATGCTGCACCTGCAGATCCTACAGGAGGAACGATACCTCACGGAGGCGTTCGGCGCGCCGTACCGGGCGTATTGCCGCCGCGTCTTCCGGTATCTCGGCAGACGGTAACGAACCGGCAAAACGAACAACGGACGGCCCGCATGGAGCCGCCCGTTTTTCATGTGATCCGCAGGGCGCGCGGGGAATCAACGTTCCGCCGCAAAACAAACCGCCCCGCAAGTCTTTTTTTTGTTTCTTTCCTGTAAGTAAAAAACTTGTTTCCCCCTGTGCCGCTGCGCTATATGTTCAAAACGAGTTCGATCTCATCTTCGTCCTCGTTTCCGGAGGGCGCGAAGCCCGCGGCACGATACAGTGCAAGCGCCTTTTCGTTATCGCGGTTGCAGGTCAGGGCGATCCTTCCGGAGTCTCCGAACGGCTTTTGACCGATATACGCCAGCACTTGCGCAAGCGCCGCTTTTCCATAGCCCTTGCCCTGCTGCGCCTCGTCGATCATCATATGCCAGACGTCGTATTCCGGAACGTCATAGTCATAAATCACCATCACATACCCGACCATCCGTTCCCCCTGATAGATGCCGAACGGTTGACACTGCTCCCGGTAAACATAGGCCTGTGCAAGACTACGGATCGGATGCGAAACAAAGCGCTCCTGTTCCCTTGCAAGCTTCAAATTGAATGCGTCGATAAAGTTGTCTTCCGTGATCGGCCGAAGGCTGATTTCCATACGCTGTTCCATATACTCCTTGTGTCGTTTTTCATAGTATAGCACTTTCTGCGGCATGCGAAAATACCATCCGTCCGCATCCCCGCTTCTGTTCCCTTGCGGCGGCAGCTGCGCAGGCGGCACGATCTTGCCCGCGGCTCGTTCTTTTGTCAGACCTTCACGCGGGAGGTCTATTTATATTCCGAACTTGTCTTGCTTTGACACACCCTTTTTTCGCAGGTCTCAGCGGGCCGTATCCATGAATATAGTAATCACAGAAATCCATCAAGCGGAGGTATACGCCGTGCGCCCGATAAAAAACCTGTTGTTTCGATCTGTCTGTTGGCTTTTGCTGTCCCTTCTCTGCCTGTCCGTATCACCGCGCGCCGTCATGGCCGCGGAGGACGATCCGTTTGCCGCCGGCGCCGTGAGTGCACGAAAGCTGAACCTTCGAAGCGGTCCGTCAACCGCGGACGATGTGACGGCCACGCTGAAAAACGGCGACCGGCTGAACATTGTTTCCCTACGCGGCGACTGGCTGGAAGTCGAGACCTCCGGCGGTAAAACCGGGTATGTGCTTGGAAAATATGTCGCGCTCGACCCGTATCCGTTCGAAGCGCTCGGCATCGGCGTGACGACGGGAAACGTCCGATTTCGCAGCGAGCCGAGTACACGCGGCAAAAGGCTGGACACGCTCCCCCGCGGTACGGCCGTCATCCTGCTCCATCGGGAATCGAACGGCTGGTACCGCGTCAAGCTGAAAAAGGGTGGTGCAGAAGGCTATGTCAGCGGCGACTATGTGCGGCTCGTATGCGCCGTGTCCGATTCCGCAGAGACGGCAAGGCCCGATGCTGCCCGCGCAGGCGGGTTTGTGAACCGCAGCGGCGTAAACTTCCGTGTCGGCCCCTCCACGCACGACGAAAGTCTCGGCAGGCTTTCGCAGGATACGGCGCTCTCCGTGCTGTCGCAGAGCGGGAACTGGTACCGCGTGCAGCTCGACAAGACCGGCAAGACGGGCTATGTTTACCGTCTCTATGTCACGCTCACGGGCATTCCGGACGAATCCGAGACCGCCATTGCCGCAACGCTTACGACAAGCGGCGTGAACCTGCGCTCCGGGCCGTCCACCGAGCACAAAAGCCTCGGGAAGCTCAAGCGCGGGACCGCCGTTACGCTTCTCGCGGAGAGCGGACGCTGGTGCCAGGTGCGCGTGAACGAGAGCGGCCTGACGGGCTATGTCTACGCCAAGTACCTGAAGCGCGGATAAAAAAGCGGCGCTCGGCCGTCAAATTCTGTGTGCAAAGCGGGAGGGCGCGTTCGCGCCCTCCCGCTGCTGTTGTTAATCATTTCTGTTCGCAGCTGCCGGAAGCACCGCCGTGACAGGAACCCCGCAGAGCGCAGGCCGAGCAGCCGCAGCCGCAGGAGGACTTCCCCTGCTTCTTTTGCCTTACAAAATGACGAACGATGAGCACGACGACCGCGAGCAGCGCAAGCGAGATCAGGATCGTCGCAAGATGATCCATGAGCCAATTCCACATGTGGATCCCTCCTTTTCTTTGAATCAATGGCGCTTTTGCGGATATGCCGCATTGCGTTACGCCTTCACTTTGGTTTCAAGTTTCGTGGCCTCGTGGTAGGGGCGCACGAGCATGTAGATCATGCCGACGAGGAACGCCGCCGCAAAGATCAGCCCGATCACATTGGCGTGACCCGTAAAGAGATTCCCGAACTGGTTGATCATGAGCGCGACCACATAGGCGAAGCCGCACTGATACCCGATCGCAAACCAGGTCCACCTGGCGTTGTTCATCTCGCGCTTGATCGCGCCGATCGCGGCAAAGCAGGGCGCGCAGAGCAGGTTGAACACCAGGAACGAATAGGCCGTGATCCCCGTGAACGCGGAAGCGATGTTCGCGTATACCGTCCCGTCGCCGCCGCGGTAGAGGATGCCCATCGTGCCGACGATGTTCTCCTTGGCGACAAGGCCCGTGATGGACGCGACCGTTGCCTGCCAGTTGCCCCAGCCGAGCGGGCGGAAGATCCAGGCGATTGCGTTGCCGATCGCGGCGAGGAGCGAAGAATCGATCTCTTCCTCGGCAAGCATCCGGAACGTTCCGTCCACAAAGCCGAAATAGGTCGTGAACCACACGAGGATCGTGGACAGCAGGATGATCGTGCCCGCCTTCTTGATGAAGCTCCAGCCGCGCTCCCACATCGAGCGGAGAACGTTCGAAACGGTCGGCCAGTGGTAAGCGGGCAGCTCCATAACGAAGGGAGCGGGCTCGCCTGCAAACATGCGGGTTTTCTTCAAAATGATACCGGAGACGATGATCGCCGCCATGCCGATGAAATACGCAGAGGTCGCGACCCACGCGGAGCCGCCGAAGATCGCGCCCGCGATCATGGCGATGAACGGGATCTTTGCGCTGCAGGGGATGAAGGTCGTGGTCATGATGGTCATGCGGCGGTCGCGCCCGTTCTCGATCGTGCGGCTCGCCATGATGCCGGGAACGCCGCAGCCCGTGCCGATCAGCATCGGGATGAAGCTCTTGCCGGAAAGCCCGAATTTGCGGAACACGCGGTCAAGCACGAATGCGATACGCGCCATGTAGCCGCAGGCTTCGAGGATCGCAAGCAGCAGGAACAGCACGAGCATCTGCGGAACAAAGCCCAGCACGGCGCCGACGCCTGCCACGATACCGTCGAGGATCAACCCGTTGAGCCAATCCGCCGTACCCGCCTTTTCGAGCGCGCTGCCGATGAGCACCGGTACGCCGGGGACCCAAATGCCGTACTCCGCGGGATCCGGCTCCGCGTAATCATAGCTTGCAAGGGTGGGAATCGCCGCTTTCAGCTTCTTGCCCGAATATGTAACGTACTTGACGGCCAGCGTCTCCTCGTCCTCGATGCCGATCACCGCGTCGTCGTCGTCGCCGAACTGCGCCGCATACGCATTCAGCGCCTCGGTCGCCGCAGCCGCGTCAAAGGTCTCGGACTCCGTGTCGAGCGCTTCCGCTGCCGCGTCCGCGCCGTCCTGTTCAAGCGCCAGGAACGCATCGACCGCGTTCATCGCCTCGCCGTATTCCTCGGATGCCTCTTCATACTGCGCAGTGCCGATGCCGAACAGATGCCAGCCGTCGCCGAACAATCCGTCGTTCGCCCAGTCCGTCGCGGCGGCGCCGACCGTCACCATGGAGATATAGTACACAAGGAACATGACCAGAGCAAAGATCGGCAGACCCAGCCAGCGGTTGGTCACGATCCGGTCGATCTTATCGGAAGCGGAGAGCTTGCCGACATTCTTTTTCTTGTAGCAGCTCTTGATCAGCTCCGCGATATACACATACCGCTCGCCCGTGATGATGGATTCCGCATCGTCGTCCAGTTCCTTCTCGGCCGCCTGGATGTCCTCCTCGATGTGCTCCATCGTCTCCGGATGGATGTTCATCTGCGACAGCACCTTGTCGTCGCGCTCGAAGATCTTGATCGCATACCAGCGCTGCTGTTCGAGCGGCAGGCCGTGTACGGCCGCTTCCTCGATGTGCGCGAGCGCATGCTCGACTGCGCCGGAAAACGTGTGCATCGGAACGGTCTTTGCGCCGCGGGCAGCCTCGATCGCCGCCTCGGCAGCCTCCATAACGCCGGTCCCCTTCAGCGCGGAGATCTCGACGATCTTGCAGCCGAGCTGACGGGACAGCTCGGGAATATTGATCTTGTCGCCGTTTTTCTTGACGACGTCCATCATGTTGATCGCAATGACCACCGGAATACCCAGCTCCGTAAGCTGTGTGGTAAGGTACAGGTTGCGTTCAAGATTCGTACCGTCGATGATGTTCAAAATCGCGTCCGGCCGCTCGTTGATGAGGTAGTTTCTTGCGACGACCTCCTCAAGCGTATACGGGGACAGCGAGTAAATGCCGGGCAGGTCCATGATGACCACATCCTCGTGTTTTTTCAGGCGTCCCTCCTTCTTCTCGACCGTGACGCCCGGCCAGTTGCCGACAAACTGGTTCGATCCGGTGAGCGCATTGAACAGCGTCGTCTTGCCGGAGTTCGGATTGCCCGCGAGCGCAATCTTGATTCTGTTCTCTTCCATCTGTTGCTTCCTCCAAGTTAATCTGCTCTAACCTTACCGCAAAAATTAAGCTTCGACTTCGATCATCTCGGCGTCCGCCTTGCGCAAAGACAGCTCGTAGCCCCGCACCGTGACTTCGATCGGATCGCCGAGCGGCGCGACCTTGCGCACGGAAACCTCGATGCCCTTGGTGATACCCATGTCCATAATGCGGCGTTTGACCGGGCCTTCGCCATGCAGCTTCACGACCTTGACGGTTTCGCCGATGCTTGCGTCCCGCAGTGTTTTCATTGCGTTTTCCTCCTATCCTTTTCCGTCTCTTTTTATGAAATCATGATCCTGCGCGCCATTTCATCGCTGATCGCTACGCGGGATTCCTTCACCTTAACGATGATATTGCCGCCGATCGCCGAAACGACGGTCACCTCTCCTCCGACGACAAACCCAAGATCCTCAAGATGCTTTCTGACTTCGGGACTGCCCCCGATGTGCCGGATCAGGCTTTCTTCACCGGTCGTTGCCAAATTGAGCGGCATCATTTTACATCCCTTTCTTCCGCCTGCGTTCGACCGCTGCGGCAAACACTTTCATGGTTAATCTCATCTAACCAACGGTTAGTTTAACACCTCTAACCGTTCCTGTCAAGCATGTTTATGAAAATTTATGCTGCGTTGTTAAAACGATGGATTCTTGCCTTGCTTTTTATCCAAGCATGTGCTAACGTAGTTACAAAATCGAGCAAAGGCGGCATGCATACTATGCGAATTTTAAGAGCTTCCGAAGACTATCTTGAGACTATGCTCATGATGCAGAGGAAGCACGGCTACATTCGCTCCATCGACATTGCGTCCTATCTCGGCGTAACAAAGCCGAGCGTCAGTTATGCGACAAAGCGCCTGCGCGAGAATGGATATATCACAATGGATGCGGACGGACTGATCTCGCTGACCGACAGCGGCCTTTCCATTGCGAAAAAAATGCTGGAGCGGCACACGGCGCTGACCCGCTTCCTTGTGTATCTCGGTGTAAGCGAGGAAACGGCGGAAACGGACGCCTGCAAAATGGAACACGACATCAGCGAGGAAACCTTCAATGCGATCTGCCGCCATGCGGAACGCCATGCGTAGCGCGCCGCACACGGGGTCTGCCGCCCGCGGCGTTCACCTTTGGTATGCAGTACAACAATAACGGACGGTTCGAATGTGAGCCGTCCGTTTTACATCTTGTTTTTTCAGAAAAACTCGCTTGATTCTGCGGCATTCCGCAGCGCGTCAGCGTGCGGATCTCTTTCTGCCCGCGCCCTTTTTTGCGTTTCCGGCTCCGGCCGCCGGCGCGGCATTCGCCGCGCCCTCCGCGGGCGCCGCAGCGTCTGCAAGTTCGGAACAATCGTCTGCGCCCGCGGTGACGGCCGCACCAGCGGCCGCGGCGGCCGGGCTCGCCGTTTCCGAAGAAAACCCGCGCATCTGCATCCCCTGCCGTTCCGGAGGCACGGGCGTTTCGACCGTCGCATGCGGCAGGCCGCAAAGCGAACGATACAGCGCGAGATATTTCTCCGCCGAGACCGACCAGCCAAAGTTTTCACGCATGCCGCGCAGCATGAGCCGCCGCCACATGGCTTTATCGGTCGAATAGTATCCCACGGCGCGTTCCAACGTAAACAGCATTTCGTGCGCATTATAATTTGCAAACGAAAACCCGTTGCCCTCGTCCGTATATTTGTTATAGGGACGAATGCTGTCGCGCAAACCGCCCGTCTCGCGCACGATCGGTACGGAGCCGTAGCGCAGCGCGATCATTTGCGACAGGCCGCAGGGCTCAAACTGCGACGGCATCAGGAACAAATCGCTGCCCGCATAAATGCGGTGCGCCAGTCCCTCGTTCAGTCCGATGTACGCGCCGATCTGCCCCTCATAGCGCCATGCCGCCCAGTTGATGAGATCGACATATCGTTTGTCGCCGCTGCCCAGGAACACGATCTGAATATCCATGCGCATAATGTCAGACAGCACGCGCTCGACCAGATCAAAGCCCTTCTGCGGCGTGAGCCGCGAAATCATGCCGATCACCGGCGCCTCCGGACGTTCGGAAAGCCCGAACTCGCGCTGCAAGGCGCTTTTGCAGACCGACTTGCCCTCCGGCTTCGCAGTGTCAAACGGCGCGGCAAGGTATGGATCGGCCGCCGGATCGTAGGCCTTGGTGTCGATACCGTTCAAAATGCCGGAAACCGTATTTCCGCGCATCCGGAGCAGCCCGTCGAGCCGTTCGCCGTAATAGTCCGTCTTGATCTCCTCCGCATAGGAGGGACTGACGGTCGCAACATGATCCGCAAACACGATCCCCGCCTTCATGCAGGAAAGGCAGCCGTAAAACTCCAGATAATCCGGCGTAAACAGGCCTTCGGGCAGGCCGAGCCGCGCGTTCATGTCCGCCCAGTTGAAAATGCCCTGATAACGCAGGTTATGAATGGAAAACACCGTGCGGATGTCGCGCATCCGCTCATCCCACTGGTACTGTGTCCGAAGGAGCGCCGCGATCAGTCCCGTCTGCCAGTCGTTTAGGTGCAATACATCGGGCATAAAATCGATGCGCGGCATCGCTTCGAGCACTGCGCGGCAGAAAAACGCAAAGCGGAGCCCCTCTGCGGGTCCGTCGCCGTAGATCGCGTCCGTATAGAAAAACTCTTCGTTATCGACGAAATAGTACGTCACGCCCCGATCGACAAGCGTTTCCACACCGCAGAATTTCTGTTCCTGGCCGAACAGCACGGAAAACGAGCAGATGTGCCGCATCCGCTGTTTCCACTCGTCCGCAATGAGACGGTACTTGGGCAGGATAACGCGCGCATCCTCGCCCATTTCCGCAAGCTGCACGGGGAGCGAGCCGACAACGTCCGCAAGTCCGCCGGTTTTGATAAAAGGCACGCATTCGCTTGCCGCAAAGAGCAGTTTCATGGGGTCTCCTTTCCTATGCGCAGAAAGATGCAGCGTCTTGCCCGCCTTCGCCGTTCAGACGACCGCGTTTTTCTTGAGAATGATCGGGAACCCCTCATAGCCCACGATCGTTCGGCCGTCGCGCAGCACCGCGCCCTTGTCAAGCACGACATGATCGAGCACGCAGCCGTCGCCTACGGTCACGCCCTGCATGAGAATGGAGTTCCTGACGATCGCACCGCGTCCGACCCGCACGCCGCGGAACAGGATGCTGTTTTCCACGCGTCCGTCGATGTCGCAGCCGTCGGCCAGCATCGCGTTTCGAACCTCGGCGTCCGCGCCGTAACGCGCGGAGACCTCATCCTTGACCTTGGTATAGACGGGGCGCTCACGGTTAAACAGATCCTGCCGCACCGCAGGCTCAAGCAGGGCCATGTTGTGTGAGAAAAAGCTCGAAACGGAGTTCAGCCGCGCCACATACCCGTCGTAGCGCCAGCCGAAGATCTTGAGCGTCGAACACTTCTTCAAAAGCACGTCGCGCAGAAAATCGTACTCCCCGCGCGCATACGACTCCTCGACGAGGTACTCAAGCAGAAGCTTGTCCATGATCATAACGTCGCAGCTTTGGAAATTCGTACGCGGACGGTAGGGATCGAGCTCCATGGCGGTCACGCGCTCGTTCTCATCGAGCGTGAGCCGGAGATCCATGTTCTGATCCTCGGGGTCAAAGCGCGCGTCCTCATTGTACATGATTGTGATGTCCGCGCCCGTCCGTACATGCCGGTCAAACATCTCATGGAAGGAGGTGTTAAAGATCGTGTGGCTGCCGCTCAGAATGACGTACTGCTGCGGGCAGCGCCGCATATAGCCGAGGCAGGAGCGAAACGCGTCCACGGAGCCGCGGTATAGTCCCGTGCTGTCCTTGGTGAGAAACGGCGGCAGGATGAACAGGCCCTCGCGCTTTCTGCGCAGGTCCCACTCCTTGCCCACGCCGAGGTGGTCCATGAGCGAGTGGTAGTTCTTCTGCGCAATAAGCCCGACGCTTGTCACGCCCGAATGCACGAGGTCGGACAGAATGAAGTCCACACAGCGGTATCTGCCGCCGAAGGGCAGCGCCGCGACCGCGCGCGACAGGGTCAGGTCGCGCATTTTCGGGTTGTTTTCACCGGTGTAGATGAGACCAAAGGCGCTGTTGATCATACGCTCTCCTCCTGAACGTCGCTTTCCGACGCGATCGCGCCCACGGGCAGATACGCGCCCGGCCGCAGCGTCACGTCATTGCCGACGAGCGTGATGTCGCCCGTCAACCGGTTATCGATCTTGTCGCCGTCGCGGAGCGTTCCGCCCACGACAGCCTTTTCTCCGATGACCGCATTCTCTCCGATGATCGCCTTGCGGATCACCGCGCCCTTGCCGATGACTGCGCCGGGCAGCACGACCGCATCTTCCACATCCGCGTCCTCGGCGACGCGCACGCCCGCGAACAGCACGCTGTGCCGCACGCTCCCGTAAACCTCGGAGCCTTCGGTCACGAGGCTCGACTCAATAACGGCGTCCGTTCCGACAAAATGCGGCGGCATGCTCGGGTTGCGGCTGTATATGCGCCATGTCGGGTCGTTCAGCTCGAGTGCCGGCGGCTCGGAGATGAGATCCATGTTCGCTTCCCAGAGGCTCTTGACCGTTCCGACGTCCTTCCAGTACCCTTCAAACGGATAGGCCACCATGCGCTCTCCGGCCTTCAGCATGGCGGGAATGATGTTTTTTCCGAAGTCATTGTCGGAATTCGGATCCGCATCGTCTTTTTCCATGTAAGCCTTCAGCGTTTTCCAGTTGAAGATATAAATGCCCATCGAGGCTTTATTCGATTTCGGATGCGCGGGTTTTTCCTCAAACGAAACGATGTTATCCCGATCGTCCGTGTTCATAATGCCGAAACGGTGCGCTTCCTCCATCGGCACGGGCAGCACCGCGATGGTCGCGGCTGCGCCTGTCTGGATATGGAATTGTAGCATTCGGCTGTAATCCATCTTGTAAATATGGTCGCCCGAAAGGATCAGCACATAGTCCGGATCATACTGATCGACAAACTCGCGATTCTGATAGATGGCGTTCGCCGTGCCGGAATACCATTGCCCGTCCGAGCCGGTCATGTACGGCGGCAAAACGAACACGCCGCCGTTCAAGCGGTCGAGATCCCAGTATTGTCCGGTGCCGAGGTACGAATTGAGCGCAAGCGGCCTGTACTGGGTGAGGACGCCCACCGTATCGATATCGGAATTGACGCAATTCGACAGCGGGAAGTCGATGATGCGATACTTCCCGCCGAAGGGTACCGCAGGCTTGGCCATGTGCGATGTCAGCACGCCGAGACGGCTGCCCTGCCCGCCGGCCAGAAGCATGGCTACGATCTTCTTTTTCATGGGCTCATCCTTTCCTGAATGTGAAATACACGCCGCCGTAGGGTGGCAGCTTGATATGGATCCGGTGGTCAAAGCCGTCCATCGGCTCTTCCTCCGTTCGGATCAGGTCGTTTCTGTATTCTCCGGTACCGCCGTAGCGGCTTGCATCGGTGGAAAAGCTCTCGCGGAAGCTCCCGCTTTCCGGCACGCCGATGGCATAGTCCTCCTGCGGCACAGGCGTAAAGTTGAAAGCGCAGAGCACCGCATGGCCGCGCTCATCCATGCGCATCCACGCAAGAGCGGAATGCAGATTGTCGTCGGGCTTCAGCCAAAGGAATCCGTTCCAGCCGTCGTCCGCGCGGTACATCGGCCCGGTCGTCGTGTAAAAGCGGTTCAGGTCGCGCACCATGCGCTGCACCTCCGCGTGTTTTGGGTACTCGAGCAGCAGCCAGTCAAGGCTCTGATCGTCGCGCCATTCGATATACTGGCCGAACTCATCGCCCATGAACATGAGTTTTTTGCCCGGATGCGCGAACTGATACGCGAACAGCAGCCGAAGCTGAGCGAACTGCTGCCAGTAATCGCCCGGCATCTTGTTCAACAGGCTCTTCTTCCCGTGAACGACCTCGTCGTGCGAGAACGGCAGCACATAGTGCTCCGAAAACGCATAGCACAGCGAAAACGTCAGCTTGTCGTGGTTCCACTTTCGGAAATAGCTGTCCATTTCCATATAGGCGAGCACATCGTTCATCCAGCCCATATTCCACTTGAAGGAGAAGCCCAGCCCGCCGTCCTTGACCGGGTGCGTGACATATGGATACGCCGTGCTCTCCTCCGCAAAGACGAGCTTCTGCGTGGGCAGGCGATCGACGGCTTTCGACAGTTTTTTGAAGAACTCGACCGCGCCGAGGTTCTCCCTGCCGCCGTACTTGTTCGGAAGCCACTCGCCGTCGCGCTTGCCGAAGTCAAGATAGAGCATACAGGAAACGGCGTCCACACGGAGACCGTCAAAATGGTATTCCTTCAGCCAAAACATGGCGGACGAGAGCAGGAAGCTGTGAACCTGCGTGCGGTCAAAATTGAACAGCATCGTTCCCCACTGCGGCATTTCGCTGCGGCGGGTGTCTGCGTGTTCATAGAGCGGCGAGCCGTCGAAGCGGCGCAGGCCGTGCGCGTCGCGCGTAAAGTGCGCGGGGACCCAGTCCATGATGACGCCGATGCCGCGTTCATGCGCGCAGTTGATGAGGTACATGAGATCCTCCGGCGTGCCGTAACGCGCAGTCGCGGCAAAGTATCCGGTGACCTGATAGCCCCAGCTCTTGTCATACGGATACTCGGTGAGCGGCATGAACTCGATGTGCGTATAGCCCATGTCGGAAACATAATCGATGAGTTCATGGGCAAGCTCGCGGTACGACAGCCCTTGCCGCCATGTGCCCGCGTGTACTTCATAGATGCTGATGGGTTTGTTGTAGAGATCGCGGCGCGTTTCGAGATACCGCCCGTCCGTCCACGGAAAGCTCGGAAGCTCGGCGACCATGGAGGCAGTCCCGTCCTTTTCCGCGCGCACCGCATAAGGGTCGGCGCGGTACACGGTCTCGCCCTCCCGCGTCAGAATTGCATATTTGTAGAGCTGGCCCTCGCGTGCAAAGCCGAGATGTGCCTCCCACACGCCGGTCGTGCCGACCATGCGCATGGGATCCGCCATGGGGTTCCACTCATTGAAATCGCCGACGACGCTTACCGCGAGCGCTTCGGGCGCCCAGACCGCAAAACGGTAGACCGTCTCGCCAAACTCGCCCGTCCGCGCGTGACAGCCGAGCGCCTCATAGGCTGCGGTCGAAATGCCCTCGTTAAAATAATACAGTTCGTTATCATCCAGATGAAACGCCATTCCGGAGCCTCCCGCCGGGGGGGGAACTGCAAAAGCGGCAGCCGAAAGCAACTCCGTCCCCCAGTTCTTTTTTCTATCATACCACATTCTTTTCGCTTATGGTATAATCAAATGCAAGAATAAAAAAGCGCCTTGTCAAACGTAAGCGCCGATGCAGCAGCGATGTGTCCTCCCTTGGGTTTCACAGCGCCGCGGCTCGTTCCGCTTTACGGAATTTCCAATGCGATCCGAACGCCGTGACTCGGCGTTTGTGCGGCATGGCGTCCCAAAGGAACCCGTCTATGCAAAACCTCCTGCTCGCCGCCGAAGTGGTCGTTCCCCTGCTTGTGCTGTTAGCCGTCGGCGCCCTTGTGCGCGCATGCGGGATCGTGGACGCCGCGACCCTCACGCGTGTCAACCGTCTCATCGTCTATGTTGCGCTGCCGTCCAAGTGTCTATTGAGCCTTTCCGAAAGCGATCTTTCGCGTCTGTCGGAGAGCGCCCCCGTCATGCTGTTCATCGCCGCCGGGATTCTTCTGGTGTTTCTTGCGGCCGAGCTGATCGTTCCGCGGCTTTGCTCCGTGCCGGCGCGCCGGGGCGTTCTCGTGCAGGCGCTCACGCGCGGCAACGACGCCGTATTCGGCTACGCCGTCGCAAGCTCGCTCCTTCCTGCGCTCGAACTGCAGCAGTATCTGCTTTCGATGGCCGTTTCCACGCCGCTGTTCAACACGCTGGGTGTGCTGACGCTCGAACTGAACCGCGGCGACCGCGTGCGCTTCTGGCCGCTCGTCAAAAAGGTCGCCACGAATCCGCTCTCTCTCGGCTGCATCGCGGGACTGCTCCTGAACGTGCTCGGCGTCCGCCTGCCGCGTGTGCTCGCCTCGCCGCTTCAGTCGCTCTCAGAGTTGACGACGCCGCTCGCCTTCATCGTGCTGGGCAGCCAGCTCCGCTTTTCTTCCCTGTACAGCAATCGTAAGGCGCTTGCCGCGCTCTCCTTCGCAAAGCTCGCGCTTGTTCCCGCAATCGTCCTCGCCGTGGCCATGCTGCTCGGCTTTTCCGGCGCTCGGCTTGTATGCATCTTCGCGATTTTCACCGCGCCCGTCGCGCTCGCGTCGTTCCCCCTGGCCTGCGAATACGGCGGCGACGAGCATCTTGCGGGAGAGCTTGTCGCAGTCACGAGCGTTCTTGCGATTGTGACGGTGTTTTTCTTTATCTTTACGATGAAACAGATCGGAGGTTTCTGATATGACAAAACGGCTCTATCTGGAGGACAGCCACCTGACGGCCTGCGAGGCGACGGTCGAATGGATCGAAAAGACGGACGCGGGCTATGACGTGACGCTTGACCAGACCGTCATCTTTGACAATGCGGGCGGACAGCCTGCGGACACGGGAAGGCTCGGGGACGCGATCATTCTCGGCTGCGATGAAAAGGACGGAAAGCTTCTTCACCACATCGACCGCCCGCTCACTGTCGGGCAGCGCTATCCGCTCACGCTGGACTGGGCGCGCCGCTTCGACTTTATGCAGCAGCATACGGGCGAGCATCTGCTCTCCTACGCCGCCTATCGGCACTACGGCGTGAACAACGTGGGCTTTCACCTTGCAAGCGACTGCGCCACAATCGATCTTGACGCGCCGCTCACGCAGGAACAGCTCTCGGAAATCGTCCGCGCAGCAAACGGCTATGTCTTCCGCGACCTGCCCGTTCACGCGACGCTCTATGAGAGCGAGGATGCGATCCGTGATCTGCCGCTCCGCAAGCATGCCGAGGGCGTCCGTACGCCCATCCGCCTTGTACGGATTGAGGAGGCGGACTGCTGCACCTGCTGCGCGCCGCACTGTAACCGCACCGGCGAGGTGGGCGGCATCATCGTGACCGACGCGGTCCGCTACAAAGGCGGAATGCGGCTGACATTCCTCTGCGGCGGGCGCGCCTTTGCCTATGCGGAGGCGCTGCATCGCGACATGGACGCCATGGCGCGCGGCTTTTCGACCTCGCGCGAGGCCGTTTTGGAGACCGTCGCAAGGCTCCGCGAGGAGCACGGTCGTCTGCGCCGCCGCGAGAAGGCGCTTCTTGGCGCGCTGAACGCATATCTTGCGCGCGATCTTGCCGCAAACTCCGTGCGCGCGGGCAAGTGCGCGCTCATCGTCGCGGAAGCGGAGGATTGCGCACCCGACCGGCTGAAAGCGCTCGCTTTGCAAACGCTTACGGATGAACGCGCGCTCACGGTGCTGCTGAGCGTCTCGGGCGGGAAGCTCAGTTATGTGCTTGCCGCAACGCCGGCGCTCGGGCTCGACATGGGCGAGCTGTGTCAGGCGGTCAATGCGGCGGTCAACGGCCGCGGCGGCGGCAGAGGTACGCTTGCGCAGGGCGCGGCTGCGGTCCCCGCTGCGCTCGGGGAAACGGTCGAACAGCTCCGCGGTTACTTCACCCGCAGGCTTGCGGCGCTCTGAGTGCGCGGCTTTTTCCCCCTTCTTTTCTTTTTAGAAGAAAAGAAGCAAAAGAAAATCATTTGCGGCGCAGTTGTTTCCCGTTGCTATTGCCATTTACGTCTGCATACAGCACAAAACGGGCGGTTCTCATTGTGAACCGCCCGTTTTTCGTTCCAAGCAGGACGTGCGGGGAAACGGCTTTTCCAACGTGAGCATCCTGTCCCGCAGTGTCTTTTGTTTCTTTTCTTCAAGAAAAGAAATCGTACTCCCTTCTTCTCTTACTTAGAAGAAAAGAAACCGTTCCCCCCTTACAGCTCGCCCGCGCTCTTGCTCGCGTTGAACGCCTTAACGCGTGCATCCTTGGTCAGCAGCCGCTTGCGCATCCGGATGGACAGCGGCGTGATTTCCACCAGCTCGTCATCCGCAATGAACTCCAGGCACTGCTCAAGCGTCAGCTCCACGGGCGGCGTCAGGCGCAGCGCCTCGTCCGATCCCGCGGCGCGCATGTTGGTAACATGTTTTTTCTTGCAGACATTCACAACAATGTCGCCTGCGCGCGCGCTTTCACCTACGATCTGCCCCTCGTACACCGGTACGCCGGGTCCGATGAACAGCCGGCCGCGATCCTGCGTGTTGAACAGACCGTAGCTCGACGTGTCGCCCGTTTCATGTGCAACAAGGCTGCCCGTTTTGCGCTCCTCGATCGCGCCCTTGTACGGTTCGTAATCGTGGAAAACGTGGCTCATAACGCCGTTGCCGCGCGTGTCGGTGAGCAGTTCGGACCGATACCCCATGAGCCCGCGCGCCGGGATCAGGAATTTGAGCCGCATGCTGCTCTCGCCCTGGTTCGCCATATCGACCAGCTCCGCCTTGCGGCTGCCGAGCTTTTCCATGACGGCGCCGACATATTCCTGCGGCACATCGATGGTCAGCTCCTCAATGGGTTCAAGCGTTTCTCCCGCTTCGTTCTTCTTCAAAATGACCTTGGGACGGGATACCGCAAATTCATACCCCTGACGGCGCATCTGTTCGATCAGGATGGACAGGTGCAGCTCGCCGCGGCCGGACACACGGAACGTGTCGGTCGTTTCGGTCGTTTCGACGCGCATGGCGACGTTCGTCTTGACCTCGTTGAACAGACGGTCGCGCAAATTGCGGCCCGTGACATACTTGCCCTCGCGACCCGCAAAGGGGCTGTCGTTCAGCAGGAACATCATGGAGACCGTCGGCTCGTCAATGTGGACAAAAGGCATCGCTTCAACGCAGGCTGGATCGCAGATCGTTTCGCCCACGTTCAAACTGTCGATACCGGCGACGCAAACGATGTCGCCCGCGGAGGCTTCCTCGACCTCGATGCGCTGCAAGCCCTCATAGCGGTAAAGGCGCGTGATCTTTGCGGGCGTCTCGCGGTTGCTCTCTCCGCCGCAGACGACGACGGGCATGGCGCGCTTTGCGACGCCGCGCTCGATGCGTCCGATGCCGATCTTGCCGACATAGTCGTCGTAATCGATGGCCGAAAACAGGACTTGCAGCGGTGCTTCCGTGTCCATGGCGGGCGCGGGGATCGCCTTGAGGATCGTATCGAATACGGCCTGCATGTTGTTTTCAAGGTGCGCCGGGTCATAGCCGGACTTGCCGTCGCGCGCGGAGGCGTATACGATCGGAAAATCGATCTGCTCGTCCGTTGCGCCGAGCTCCATGAACAGCTCGAGCGTTTCGTCAACGACCTCGTCCGGACGTGCTTCGGGGCGGTCGATCTTGTTGATGATAACGACCGGCACTTTGTTGAGTTCAAGCGCCTTGCGCAGCACGAATCTCGTCTGCGGCATACAGCCCTCGAACGCATCTACGAGCAGCAGAACGCCGTCCACCATCTGAAGCACGCGCTCGACTTCGCCGCCGAAATCGGCGTGGCCGGGGGTGTCCACGATATTGATCCGCGTGTTATGATAGGTCACGGAGGTATTCTTAGAAAGGATGGTAATGCCGCGTTCGCGTTCAAGGTCATTGCTGTCCATGATACGCTCGACGCCCTGTTCGCTTCTGCGCAGGCCGCCCGCGTCGCGGAGAAGCTGATCGACCAGCGTAGTCTTGCCGTGATCGACGTGCGCAATGATCGCTACGTTCCGAATATCCATACAAAAATCCTTCTTTCTCTCAAAAAACGCTTTATTATATCAGCTCTCGCGGCATTGGTCAACCGTTACGCCGCATTCTGCAAGGAAAAGCAGGGCAAATCTGTACGGAAAGTCTCCGTCGGCGCAGCCGGGCGGCGGAAGGCAGCTCAAAGGGCGCGCACCTCGTTCCCGCCCGCTTCATTTTTGCAGCGTGTCACGCCTCATCCTTTTCGAACGGTTCGATCGCGCGCGACTGCACCGCTGCAAGCAGCACCAGATCCACAATGCCTTCACACCAGCGGTAGGCCGTGGACTCTGCCACATGAAAGTCGATCGCCAGTTTGACGATGCGCGCACGCTTTTGTTCCGAGAGCGGAACGGCTGTATCCAGCCCGTAGCAGCGGCACATGAACCGCTCCTGCACGGGCCGCTCCTTTGCAAGCAGCGCCCGCACATGCTCGATAGCGCACGCCCAGCGCCGCATTTGCCGCAATTCCCGCGCGGTATGCTTCTTCCCGCTCCTTTCCGGCGCAAGCCCCAGCGCTCTGCGGCGCTCCGCACTGATGCGCGCAGCCTCCGCGTTTGTTCTTGTCTCGATCAGATAGTTTCGGTTCCTTCTGTATTGCAGCAGCTGCTCCGAAGCAAGCCGCCGCAGCTCCGTCAGTCCCAAGGACATCAATCCTATTTCCTCCTCAGCAGTGTATGGATTTGTTCTATGCGAACGTATGTTCGTATTCGACGAACGGAAAAGAATTTCCTGCTGAAATTGTTAAAAAAATGAAAGCTTTTTTGGAATGACCGAAAATCCGGCGGCGGGAGCGTTGCGATATGGGGCGGATTCGTGCTATGATATTTGCGGCAGACGAGGCGCCGTCCGACGCTTCGCACCTGTCGGAGAGGAACATATGCTGCAATTTTATCCCATTACGCTCGAGAGCGCGGAGCAGCTCAAACCGCTGCTGAACCGGCAAAGCTACCGAACCTGCGATTACACCGTCGGCGCAACCTTCCAGTGGCGCGCGTACTTTGATTCCTGCTATGCGCTGACGTCCGGCATGGCCGTGCTCGCCGCATCGTACCCGAGCGAGGGCCGCTGCTATATGCTGCCGGTGGGCGGCGGCGACATGCAGGCCGCGCTGTCGGCGGTCGAGCGCGACGCCGAAGAACGCGGCATCCCGCTGAAGTTTTGCGCCGTACCGGAAGAGGGTGTCGAGATCCTTCGCGCACGCTACGGCGAGCGGGCCGCAGCGCAGCCGCACCGCGATTGGGCGGACTATCTCTATACGCTGTCGAGTCTTCAGACCTTTGCCGGCAAGAAGCTGCACGGACAGAAAAACCACCTGAACCGTTTTCTGCGCGAGAACCCGGACTATCGTTATGTCGAGGTCACGCCGGAAACCATGGATCGCGCCGCTGCGTTTCTCAAGGAGTATGCCGAGGAAAAGGCCGCGTCGGAGACCGGGATCGAGCTGGAGGAAATGCAGCGTTCCGAAGAGCTGCTTGCATGCAGCGCGGATCTCGGCCTGACGGCCGGGTATATCGAGACGGCAAACGGGATCGTCGCGCTGTCGGTGGGCGAGGTCGTGGACGACACGCTCTACGTCCATGTCGAAAAGGCGAAGGCAAGCTGCCCGGGCGCATATCAGGCGATCGTGTCCGAGTTTGCAAAGAACGCCGCGCAGGCGGATACCCTGTACTGCAACCGCGAGGATGACTCCGGCGAGGAGGGGCTCCGCACATCCAAGCTGGCTTACCAGCCCATTCGGCTGGTCGATAAATATTGGGTGACCGTCACCCGGGAATAACATTGGAGGAAACAGACTATGACATTCAAAGAATTGGCTCTGAAGCGTGAAAGCTGCCGCAATTATCTCGAGGCTCCCGTTGCGCATGAAGATCTCGTGGATATCGTAAAGACCGCGATCTATGCGCCGAGCGCAAGCAACCGCCAGTCGTGGCGCTTCTTCATCTGTGAGGGCGAGACGGCAAAAAAGGTCGCCGCGCTTTGCAAGGCGCTGCCGAACAACAACACCTGGGCGGACAAATGCCCCGCGTTCATCGTGATCTCGAGCACGACCCGTCAGTCCGAGATCCTCGGCAAAACGCACGAGTTCCCGCTCGTGGACTGCGGCATTGCGACGGCGTACATCTGCCTCGCCGCCGCGGAGAAGGACCTTGCGACCTGCATCGTGGGTTCCGCAGACGAAGAGGGCGTGAAGGCGCTGCTCGGCATCGACCCGGAGCGCCGCGTGCATTGCGTGATCGCCGTGGGTCACGGTGCGGAGCCGTTCAAAATGAAAAAGGATCGTTTGCCCTACGAAGAGCTCGTCACCGAGCGCCGGTAAAGGATCCAAACATAGGACGTAAGAAACAGGAGGTGTCCGGATATGCGTTTTGCTAAGGATTTTCGCCGGATCGCATGGGACGCGCTGGAGCAGAACTATTGGATCGCCGTGATCGTAACGCTCGTTGCAACCGTGCTGGGCGGCGCGCTGTTTTCCATGCAGGGCGTCGGTACAATGGCGCGGTTTACCGTCGGAAGCGACGATGTGGCGGACTGGATCGCCGCGTCGGAGTTTGCTCTGCCGGTTTTCGCCGTATTGATCGTGATCCTCACGATCCTGAGCCTGCTCTCGCTCATACAGTTCCTCGTCGGCGGCGCGGTCAATATCGGACTGTCCCGCTATAACCTCGGCGTGGTCGACGGAAAAAAGGAACGGTTCTCTACGCTGTTTACGGGCTTTGACAGCTTTGCAAAGGCGCTCGGACTGCGCTGCTGGATGCTGCTGTTCACCCTGTTGTGGTCGCTGCTGTTCGTTGTCCCCGGCATCATTGCGGCCTATCGCTATTCCATGGCGCCGTTCATCATGGCGGAAAACCCCGATATCGGCATCCGCGAGGCGGTGCGCCGCTCCAAGATGATCATGCACGGCAACAAGCTGCGCCTGTTCCGCTTGCAGCTCAGCTTTTTCGGTTGGTATCTGCTGACGGCGCTGAGTCTCGGGATCGGCTCGGTATTTCTTGCGCCGTATGTGAACGCCGCGGTCGCAGCATTCTATCTGGAAGTCTCCGGGCAGGGATACCGGCTTGAGCGCTACGCCTACGCGACCGCTGTGTAAGCGGGAAACGCTCCCGTTTCTTTAAGAAAGCAACAGCACGCATAACGGTGCGGCGGTTCTGCGGAAACACGCCGCTTCCCACACATTTGACTTCATTTCAATGAAAACGGACGGTTCACATACGAACCGTCCGTTTTGTACCGCATGGGTGCGCATTCGCTTTTGCAGGCCTGTCGTTTACTCGTAGATCGCCGCCATCTCGTCAAACGCCTTGCGCTTTTTTTCGCGATGCGAATCGTCCGCCGCATAGCCGAGCGCAAGCACGAGCCGCACACGCCGCGTCTCTGGAAACTCCATGATCCGTTGGATCTTCGGCTCATCCAGCCAGCCGAGAATGCAGGTGGACAATCCCTGCGCTGTCGCCGCAAGGCAGAACTGTGCAGTTGCAAGGCCGATATCGATGCTTGCAAAGTCCTGCCGTTTGACGTGCTCCAGTACGCGCGGACTGAGCTGCGCATACTCCTCCGTCACAACGACGAGAACGGGGCATTTGCTCGCAAACTTATTCATGCCGCGCTCCTGCACGCTTTTGCGGATCTCCTCAATGCGCGCCGCATCCGTGACTGCATGGAAAAACCACGGCTGGCTGTTGCAGGCCGAGGGTGCGATGCGTGCAGCCTCAAGACAATTCAGGAGTTTTTCCCGTTCCACCGGCCGGTTCTCGTCATAATTCCGGCAGCTTTCCCGCTGCTCGATCAGTTCCGAAAACGCTTTGTAATCCATCATGCAATGCCTCCCTGTTTGATCTTTTCGTCAGTCTCTTCGCAGAGCAGCGTCCGAAGCGCCCGCAGATACGGGAACTCCGCCGCGTTCTCCGCGCCGTAGGTGCGATTCAGTTCATATTCCCGCGGCGTCCAGGTCGCGATGTCGCTCTCATTGTGCTGGATTACGGCTTCCAACCGGTCGAGCGCCTTGTAGCAGCGCGCCTCTGGCGTTTCCATGGCGTCCATTTCCGCGAACAGGCCGCGGAACGTTTCCCGCTGCGGTTCTGGCAGCATGGCAAGCAGCCCCGCGATTGCATTTGCTTCCACGCGCTCATCCGCCTCCGTTTTAAGGAACGATGGGATGTCGCCCGTCACCGCCTCGCCGAGATCATGGATGATGCACATGCGGATCACCCGCTGCATGTCAATGTCCGGCAGCTCCGGTTCCAGCAGCATCGCCATGAGCGTCATCCGCCAGCAATGCCCCGCCACCGCCTCATGCGTGCCGTCCGCCGTATAGCAATGGCGCGTTACGCTCTTGAGCCGCTCCGCCACATGCAGAAACTCCAGAAACTCTTTTCCCGTCACTTCTCCGTCCCTCCAAGCTCAAAGAATCGCACGGTCTCGGCCATGCCGCAGAGCGCCGTCTCAATGACCCGTGCCGCCCGTTCCATGCGCTCCGCGTCCCGCACGTCAAATCGGCCCTTGATCGGGCTGTCAAGATCGAGCACGCCGAACGCTTTCCCCGCGGGCGTCCGAAGCGGAACAACAAGCTCTGCATTCGACGCGCCGTCGCAGGCGATATGTCCGGGGAACGCGTGAACGTCCGGCACGCACTGCGTCGCGTTTTCGGAAACAGCGCTGCCGCACACGCCCCTGCCGCACGGGATGCGCGTGCAGGCGGGCTTGCCCTGAAACGGTCCCAAGGTCAGCACGTCGCCGTGCAGCAGATAGAATCCCGCCCAATTCAGCCCCTCCGTTTCGTCATAGAGGTAAGCGGCGGCGTTTGCAAGCGCGGTCACCGGGTTTGTTTCATCTTGCAGCAGTCCCGCAAGGCCCGAAATGAAATCGTGAACTTCCATGGACAACAGTATAGCATACCTGTGTCGCTTCTTTACAGCGTGTTTTCGGTGTGATACAGTATTTTCCAAGGGGGATGCTATGGAACTGCAAAAAAAGAAAGACTTTCTCATCCGTTTTCTGTATGCAGCGGTGGTGCTCGCCATCGCAATCTATATTTGCCGCAAGGCTGTGTTCGTGCTGCTTCCCTTTGTGGTCGCGCTGCTCGTCTCACTCCTGCTTCGCCCTGTCGTTCATTTTTTGCAGCGCGTCTGCCGCATTCAGAAAACGATCGCCGCGGTCTGCGTCGTGCTTTTGTTTTATGCGCTGGTCGGCGTTTTGCTGACGCTGCTCGGCTTTCGTCTCGTGACCGGCGTAAAGGACATCGTTCTCGGACTGCCCGAGTTCTATAATCTGCGCGTCGAACCGCTGCTGTACCAGATGGGCGGCTCGATCTCGAGCTTTGTGGAACGGCTCGACCCCGCGGCCGCAAGCACGGTCAGCGCCTATCTCGTGAACGCGGGCAACGCGATCGAATCGGCGGTCTCGTCCTTTTCCATGGCCGCGCTGAAGGCCGCCACGGGCTACGCCTTCTCCGTGCCCGGGTATCTGCTGAACATTCTCATCACCATCATTGCGACGGTGTTCCTCTCCTCGGATTTTCCGCGCATCAAGCGGTTTCTGCTGTATCAGCTGCCCGAAGAAAAGCAGACGTTCCTGCGCAATGTGCGGATCCACCTCGGACGCACGCTCGGACGCTATGTGCGCTCCTATGCGCTCATTCTGTTCATCACCTTTACGGAGCTTTCACTCGGGCTTGCGCTCGTCGGCGTTGACAATCCGCTGCTGCTGGCGCTTCTCATCGCGCTGTTCGACATCCTGCCCGTGGTCGGTTCCGGCACCATCCTCATCCCGTGGGTGATCCTTTCCGCGGTCTCCGGCGATTACCGCACCGCGATCGGCCTCGGCATCGTGTACGTCATCATCACCGTTATCCGCAACATCATGGAGCCGAAGATCATCGGCGAACATGTCGGCCTGCATCCGATCGTCACGCTGCTTGCAATGGTCGTCGGCGTGTACGTTTTCGGCGGCATCGGCCTGCTCGGTCTGCCGCTTTTCCTGGCGCTGTGCCAAAGCCTCAACAAAGCCGGCGTGATCCATTGGTTCAAAAAAGTCCCGCCCGAAGCGCCGGACCCGCCAAAGAGTGCCAAGCCGGAGCCGTCCGAAGCCGCGCCCGGAGGATCGTCCGAAACGCATTGAATCGTTCCCCCTGCCTTGTCCCCCTTGCCCGACAAAATCTAATTTTGGAAGGATCTGATCTTTGACATGCAGAAGAACATTTGCAGGACGGTCGTATTTGTCCTCATGGCGGCGCTGCTTGCCGCCATCGGCGTGTTTGAATTCGTCTCCGCGATGACGCGGGACATTCTGCTCCTGTTCTTTCTTGTTGTGCTGCTGTTCCACCTTCTGCTCAACCGGAACACCCTTCTGCACCCGTCCAAACGACGCGTGCGCCCCCATTCGGCGGCGCGGCACGACATGAACGGCGTTCTGAAGCTCCTTCTCCCCGCGGTGTACACTGCCTTCATCGTCACCGGCCTGCTTTCTTCGCGCCTGCTTCCCTTTCTGTATATCGGCGCGCCGCTCATCACGCTGCTGCACAGGCTGTCCTATGCTGCGGCGCTCCTGCTGACGATCGTGCATGCGGTTCTGCACCGCGGCTTTCTCAAAAAAGCGTGGCGCAACGTGTTTGTCAAGCGCCCTCTCACCGCAATCCTTACGGTTCTTGCCGCTGTGCTGCTCATCGCATCCGCCGTCTGTCTCGGCGCCGCCGCGGACAAACGCGATCCCGCGCCCGCCGCGATCCCCTTCGGCACGGCAAAACCGCTTCCCACATTCTCCTCCGCTGTTCCGACCACGCCCGCCGTATCCGCCGACCCGAGTGAGGGCGGGATCGCGCCGCCCATCCCGACGCCCGGATTCGGTTTGGGCTCCCCCGGTCTGACGCCGCCTCTGCTTCCGTAAGCAACGCTGTTATCTACAGAAAGGAGTCCCGTGTATGCAACGTTTCCGCCCCACATTCCACGGTCTGCTCCTGCTGCTTGCAGGACTGCTCTTTGCTGCCGCCTGCATTCCGGCGGCACCCGATACGCCCAACGTCACGCCGGAGCCGCTCCCGATCGATGCGGATGCGCCCGGCGCAGAGCCTTCCGAACCGGCCGATGCCGCGGTCGAACCGCTCGACAACGCCTCGCTGTTCGATCTGCGCGCGCCCGTGTCCTCAATCGACCGGGAAGCGCTGCGCCTGTATTTTCGTTCGCTGTACGGAGAAGACTTCTTTGACCGAAAAGTTGCGGAAGGCATCCGGATCTGCGTCTATGCCGCCGAGGTCTACCGGGATGGCACGCTGTTTGTTGCGGACTTTTATTGGGGCGGTGAGCTCGCGCCCGATCTCCTCTATGTCGAAGACGGCGCCGTCGTTTCCGCGACCCTGGGCTCGGACTGCTGGAGTTTGAATTATACGCGGCTGTACGGCGATACGATCGTATACGGCAAGTCGTTCGCTTGGGACAACGGCCCGCTTTCCACAACCTCCGCCGCCGCGGTCTTTACGGACGGCGTGACGCTGACCGTTCCGCTTGCCGCGGCGCAGGACGACCCGCAGCCCGGCTTCCTGTTCGTTCGCGAGGGCGAGGGCTACCTTTCCACGCTCACGCTGTACGACGGGGTGCGCAAGGTCGCGGATCAGGATTCCGGCCTGTTTTCGGTCTCGGAATTCTCCGACCGCTTTTCAGAGAACAGCGGGCTTACGAGCTGGGCGCGCTTTTCTCCGATGCTGACGGCGGAGATGCGCGAACGCCGTCACAGCGACCTGCTCTCGAGCGCGCTCCCCCTTCTGCGCGTCGGAGAAGCGGCGCTGCCGCTCGAACGGCACTATGCGGACAGCGGCGTGACCCTGAAGGATCTTTGGCGTTCCCTGCCGTACGATCTGCCCGAAACCGTCGAGGCGAACGCGGCGGTCGCGTTTGACGGGCTGTCCCTGGGCGAAACGCCGCAGCGAGCCTATCTCGTTACGCTCTCTCTCGACGACGGCTCCGACGAGGGCGCGGCCAAGGCCTGCAGGGAATGCCCGGCGGATTCCCTCATGACGCCCTCCGCTCCCGGCTGCTATGCGCTGCTGCTCGACTGCGGCGACGTGCTGTTCCACGCACTGTTCAAAATTGCATAAAAGAGCACTGCAAAAATCGCGTGTCAAAACGGGAAAAATACTGTATACTGTAGGTATCAAATTTTCCCGCCATGGAGGACGCGACTTTGCAGCATCAAGCTTCCTTTCGATCCTACGGCGCGGCGTTTCTTTTGGCCGCGCTGCTTTTGTTTTGCCTTTCCGCCTGCACGGACAACGCGCCTGCCGTCTCCGAACCCGCAGGGCCGTTGGATCTCACCGGAGAAACGCTGACGGCCGCGGACTACGAGGCAAAGCTTGCGGAAAATCCGGATCGCGAGATCCTCTGGATGGTCCCGCTCTCCTCCGGCGCGGAGCGCAGCGACGCGGTCTCCCTGACGCTCCCCGCTCTGACGGAGGACGACGCAGCGCTGCTGGCCTATTTCCCGAAGCTTGCCGTGCTCGACGCAAGCGGCAGCGACTGCTATGACTCCCTTCTCGCCTTTTCCGAAGCGCACCCGGACTGCGCTCTGACCTATACCGTCGAGCTGCCCGGCGCTGTCGTAAGCAACCACGACGTGAGCGCCGCGCTGAGCGCGCTGCCGGACGCGGCGCAGCTTTCGCTCCTGCCCGCGCTCAAAACCGTGGATCTCTCCGCCGCAAGTCCCGAGAATGCGGAGATGGATGCGCTGCTCTCGGCCTTCCCCGACAAGACCTTCCTCTGGCAGGTAGACGTTTACGGTGTCCGCGTGGAAAGCACGGTCGAGGAGTTGGATCTGACCGGAACACAGATCGCCGATCCCGCCGAGGTAGATCGGCTCATCTCCTATCTGCCCAAGCTCCAAAAGCTGATCCTCTCCGACTGCGGCCTTGAAAACGAGCAGCTGGACGCGCTGAATCAGAAGTATCCCGATGTGCGCATCGTCTGGACCGTCTACTTCAACAAGTGGTCGCTCCGCACGGACGCGACGGCCTTCTCGACGAAGAACAGCCCGAAAAAGGGACAGACCCCCGCCATGGCGCGGCACCGGCTCCGCGATTCACAGGCGCAGGTGCTGAAGTACTGCACCGACCTTGTCGCGCTGGATCTCGGACACAACGAGCTCAAGGACGTCTCGTTCATTGAGAACCTCACAAAGCTGCAGATCCTCATCCTTGTGGACAACCGGATCTCCGACATCTCGTTTGTCGAGAATCTCAAGGATCTGGTGTATGTCGAGCTGTTCCTGAACCGTATTGTGGACATATCGGCGCTCGGCACGATCGAGGGGCTTGTCGATCTCAATATCTGCCATAACTATATTGAAGATCCGACGCCTCTTTACAACTGCAAAAACCTCGAACGGCTTTGGATCTCCTGCAACCGCATCAAGCGCAAGCAATGGCCGGAGATCGCGGAGGCCCTGCCGAACTGCGAGTGCATTTTCGATCTATGGTGGTCTACAGGCGCAGGCTGGCGCGAGCACGAGCGCTATTTCTGGATGCATTCGTTCTTCTATCCGGAGCTGTATCCGGAGCTCGTCACCCCGTCGGCCTCCCCCGTGCCGGAGGGCTGATCGCCGAACCTCAGGTGCGCCCCGACGCTCGACTGCGGCAGGCCACGGCTCGGTACGGCGTTTCACATTGTCTGCAAAAACCTCGTGTCAAAGCGGGATAAATACTGTATACTGTAAGAAGTCAGATTTTGCCGCCATGGAGGACACGATTTTGCAGCATCGAGCTTCCTTTCGATCCTACGGCGCGGCGCTTCTTTGGGCCGCGCTGCTTTTGTTTTGTCTTTCCGCCTGCACGAACGGCGTGCCAGCCATATTTCAGCCTGCAGGGCCGCTGGATCTCACCGGAGAAGCGCTGACGGTCTCAGACTACGAGGCAAAGCGCGCGAAAAACCCGGAGCGCGAGATCCTCTGGATGGTCCCGCTTTCCTCCGGCGCGGAGCGCAGCGACGCGGTCTCTCTGACGCTTCCCGCTCTGACGGCGGACGACGCAGCGCTGCTGGCCTATTTCCCGAATCTTTCCGTGCTCGACGCAAGCGGCAGCGACTGCTATGCTGCGCTCCTCGCCTTTTCCGAAGCGCATCCGGACTGTGCTCTGACCTATACCGTCGAGCTGCCCGGCGCCGTTGTGAGCAACCACGACGTAAGCGCCGTGCTGACAGCGCTGCCGGACCCGGCGCAGCTTTCGCTTCTGCCCGCGCTCGAAACCGTGGATCTTACCGCCGCTGCGCCGGAGGATGCAGAGATGGATGCGCTGCTCTCGGCCTTCCCCGACAAGACCTTCCTCTGGCAGGTAGACGTTTACGGTGTCCGCGTGGACAGCACGGTCGAGGAGCTGGATCTGACCGGCACGCAGATCGCCGACCCCGCCGAGGTCGATCGGCTCGTTTCGTATCTGCCCAAGCTCAAAAAGCTCATCCTCTCCGACTGCGGTCTCGAAAACGAGCAGCTGGACGCGCTCAATCAGAAGTATCCCGATGTGCGCATCGTCTGGACCGTCTACTTCAACAAGTGGTCGCTCCGCACGGACGCAACGGCCTTCTCGACAAAGAACGCCTCCAAAAACGGGCAATCGTCCGTGCAGGCCAGCCGCCGTCTCCGTGACGATCAGGTACAGGTGCTGAAGTACTGCACCGACCTCGTCGCACTGGACCTCGGGCACAACGAGTTCAGCGACATTTCCTTCCTTGAAAATCTCACAAAGCTGCAGATCCTCATCCTTGTGGACAACCATATTTCGGACATTTCCGTGCTGGAGAATCTCAAGGATCTGGTATATGTCGAGCTGTTCCTGAACCGCATTGAGGACGTGTCGGCGCTCGGCACGATCGAGGGGCTCCTCGACCTCAATATCTGCTATAACAACATCAAGGATCCGACGCCGCTTTACAACTGCAAAAAGCTCGAGCGGCTCTGGATCTCTGCCAACCGCATCGACCCCGACCAATGGCCAGAGATCGCGGAAGCTCTGCCGAACTGCAAGTGTATCTTCAAGCTATGGTCGTCCACCAAAGGCGGCTGGCGCGAGCACGAGCGCTATTTCTGGATGCACTCGTTCTTCTATCCGGAGCTGTATCCGGAGCTCGTCGCCCAATCGGCCTCCCCCGTGCTGGAGGGCTGACGTTCCGGCCCCGATCTCACCGAAAGGAGTACCCCTGCACCCCATGAAAAAACACGACAAAGCGAAGCTGATTCTCGGCTGGATCCTGTTCATTACGCTGCTGCTCTCCATCGGCTTTTCCGCCTATATGGCCTTTACCGCGCCGGAGGTCTCTGAACCCGTTCCGGAGGGAACGCGGCTGCGCAGCGATTACCTGCTCATGCTCACGCAATGCCTGCTGGGGCTCGTCGTGATGTTCCTGCCGGCGCTGTTGGAAAAGCGCCTGCGCATCACCGTGCCGAACTACATCTATGTGATGTATTTCATCTTTCTCTATTGCGCGATCTATCTCGGCGAAGTCCGCAGCTTTTTCTATGTCATTCCGCAGTGGGACACTTTCCTGCACGGCTTCTCCGCCATGATGCTCGGCTCGCTCGGTTTTTCGCTCGTATCCATTCTGAACGATTCCAAGAGGACGCATGTACAGCTCAGTCCCCTGTTTGTCGGGCTGTTTGCGTTCTGCTTTGCCATCGCCATGGGCGCGCTTTGGGAGATTTATGAGTTTTCCTTTGACGGTCTGCTCGGCATGAACATGCAGAAATTCCGCCTTGAGGACGGTACGCTGCTCATCGGACATGAGGCGCTCCGCGACACCATGGAGGACATCATCACCGATGCGCTCGGCGCGCTCATCGTCTCCGTGGTCGGCGCGCTGACAATGAAGAAGAAGGCGGCGCCGAACGAGGAGGACGCCGCGGTATGAACCGAAAGCTGACGATCTGGGTCACGGGCTCGTCGCGCGGCATCGGCTTAGCCATCGCGGAACGCTTTGCGCTGGACGGGCATCGGGTCGTGCTGCATTGCAGGGAACGCGTCTCTGCGCTTCGGGCGCAGCTGGATACGCTCAGGACGCGCGGCTGCTCCGTCATGGGCGTATGCGGCGATGTGTCGAGCGCAGCGGACGTATCCCATATGCTCTCCGAGATTCACGCATACTTCGGTCCGGTCGAGGGGCTTGTGCTGAACGCGGGCGTCGCCCTGCCGCAGAAACTCCTCACAGACTGCACGCTGGCGGAGATTTCCCGCGTGCTTGAGGTGAATACGCTCGGCGCGATGCTCACGGCGCAAGCCGTCGTCCCGGACATGGTTGCGAAAAAGCGCGGCAGCATCGTCTGCATTTCCTCGTATTTCGGCGTGATCGGCGGCTCGTGCGAGGTGCCGTATTCCGCGTCAAAGGCTGCGCTCGGCGGCTTTACCCGCGCGCTTGCAAAAGAGCTCGCCCCTTCCGGCGTCCGCGTCAACTGCATCGCGCCGGGCTTTGTGCCGACGGAGATGAACGCCGCGTTCGATGCAGCCGCGCAGGATGCGATCCGACGGGACATCCCGCTGGAGACGCTGGGCCGTCCGGAGGACATCGCGGATGCCGCGCAGTTTCTGCTGCTGGATACGGCGCGCTTCATCACCGGGCAGGTGCTCTGTGTGGACGGCGGCAGCTCGCTTTGAAATTTCTGGCCGCAGCATTGAAATTTGTCCGAATTGGGGTCTTGCATTTTCTCTCGGTTTGTTGTATGATAGTTCTTGCGCGTGGGGCATTAGCACAGTTGGTAGCGCGCAACGTTCGCAATGTTGAGGTCACCGGTTCGAATCCGGTATGCTCCACCAAAAGCAAGGCTCACCGTTTCGGTGAGTCTTTTGCTATGCGGCGGAGTGTCGTTCGCAGGTCAAGACGGCCGCGGCACGGTTTCGCCAGGCGTCACCACAGCATCGGAGGTTTTGTGCATGAACCGCATTCTATTCATCTGCCACGGCAATATTTGCCGCAGTCCCATGGCGGAGGCCGTCATGCGCCATTTGGTCAAGGAGGCGGGCGCCGCGCGATCCTATTTCATTGATTCCGCCGCAACAAGCAGGGAGGAATTGGGCAACCCCATCTATCCGCCCGCAAAACGCGCGCTCGCGGCGCACGGTATTCCCAGCGGCGATCATACGGCGCGGCAAATGACTCGTGCGGATTATGACGGATTCGATCTCCTGATCGGCATGGATCACAGAAGTCTCGCCAATATGCGCCGCATTGCAGGCAGCGACCCGGAAAGCAAGATCTGCTTGTTGCTCGCGTATGCCGGGCGGCCCGAGGATGAGGTCGCGGATCCTTGGTATACGGGCGACTTTGAGGCGACATTTCGCGATGTGCGGGCGGGCTGTCTCGGCCTTCTCGCCGCGCTCGGAACGGACTGATCCGCCTGCATCCCCTGCGCGGGCAGCTCGAATGCGATTCAAAGCAGAAAGGATCTACAGCACGATGAAGAAACAACGGTTCATCCCCTACGAAAAGCTCGGAAAGCGGCAAAAACGCGCCGAGGACGCAAAGCGGCGCACCGCTTGGACGCTCCGTCCGGTGACGCAGCGCGTCGAGAGCAAAAAGCGTTACAGCAGAAAGAGATCCCCGTTCCGTTATGACGACAGCGGCAGCGGGATCTTTCTTTTCCTGCGCGGTTTGCCGGGGCCGCATCTCTGCACCTGCGTTTTCCCGATTTGCAACGCGCCGGCCGTGCATGAAGCGCGTCCTTTCTTCCCGGCAGAGAACGTCCGCCTTGCCTTTCACAAAGAAGGCCGAGAATTCGAAGCTTCCGGCAGCGCTCCCTCTGTGCTTTTCCTGTCCTTTTCGCTTATCTGCAAGCTGTTTCTTAAATGTCTCTTGAAATTTCCGTTTGTAATTCTCGCCCGATTCCGCTATAATGTGCTTACAGCGTGTGGCGTTTCTGCGTAAATTCGGTTGCAGAACCGCCGCGCTTTTTTTCGGAAACGCGGGAGCGCCCGTGCGGCACCTGCAAGTTCCATATGCGAATCGCGCAGCAGAAATGCGTAAGTCCAGATTTGACGGACCTGCGCGTTTCTTATTTTTGGGGAAAGAAAGGGATGTATTTATGGATCACGGAAATCAGTTTTTGGGGACGGAGCCTGTCGGCAAGCTCATGCGGCAATATGCCGTGCCCTGCAGTATCTCCCTGCTGGTGGGTGCGCTCTACAACATCGTTGACCAGATCTTTATCGCCAACGCAAGCTATCTCGGCTCTTACGGCAACGCAGCCAATACGGTCGTGTTTCCGCTGACAGTGGTGGCCATGGCGATTGCCGTCATGGTGGGCGACGGCTGCTGCGCCTTTGTCAGAATGGCGCCGGGCCGCAACGAACCCGATGCAGCAAGGCGCAGCGTCGGCAACGCCGTCGTGCTGGTCACGGCCGGAAGCCTTGTTCTGACTGTGCTGTATTTGGGTTTTGCGGACGGCATCCTTGCGATGTTCGGCGGTACGGTCAACGCGGAGACCTTCCGCCTTGCAAAGGAGTATTTCTTTTACATCGCGCTGGGCATTCCGTTTTATATGTTCGGCCAGGCCATAAATCCCATCATCCGTGCGGACGGAAGCCCAACGTTTGCCATGATCTCCACTTTGGCGGGCGCAGTCGCCAATATCATCCTCGACCCGGTATTTATCTTTTGTTTCAAGTGGGGCATGCTGGGCGCGGCTGCCGCAACGGTCATCGGGCAGATCGTGACGGCCGTGTTTGCCGTCTGGTATCTGCTGCACATGAAGCGCATCAAGCCCGCATCCGCCGACTTTGCATTGCACGGGGGCGTTTGCACTCGAACGCTGACGCTGGGCGTCACCAGTTTTCTCTCCCAGATCAGTCTTGTGGCTGCAATGGCGGCGATCAATAACATGCTGCGCAAATACGGCGCTTTGGACGTCGTTTTCGGGCAGGCGCAGTATGCGCAGATCCCGATGGCGGTCGTTGGTATTGTCATGAAATTTTTCCAGATCGTGATCTCCGTCGTCGTCGGCACGGCCGCAGGCTGCATCCCCATCGTCGGCTACAACATGGGCGCAGGAAAAACGCTCCGTGTCCGAGCGCTGTTTCCAAAGCTGCTGACGGCTGAAGCGCTGGTGGGCGCGCTGGCGCTTATTTTGGCGGAGGGCTTCCCCCGGCAGCTCATCGCGATTTTCGGTGCGGCCAACGAGAGCGTCTACTATACTGACTTTGCAGTCAAAGCGTTCCGCATCTATCTCTGCATGATGGTTCCCGCCTGCATCAATAAGGCCTGCTTCATTTATTTGCAGGCAGCCGGCAGAGCGCTTGCCTCCACGCTGCTGTCCATGTTCCGAGAGGTGGTGTTCGGCGTGGGGTTTGCGCTGCTGCTGCCCTTGTTCTTCGGTCTGGACGGCGTGCTGTATTCCATGCCGGTTTCGGACGTCCTGACCTTTTGCATCTCAACGGCGATCATTGTGAAGACCTACCGGGAATTGCGTGAAGAAGGCACTCCGATCGTGAAACAGACCGCGTGAACGCCCCGTTCAGTTCTCCGCCGTCTTTTCCCGCTGCTCGGACTTATCCGCCTGCGCTCCCGGCTTATGCCCCAATGCCGGCAGACGCGGGATGCGCACGTTCATGTTATGCATATAGAGCGCGCCGAGCTGTTTGAGCGTTTCCAGCAGGAAGGCCGTCGTTTCCTCGTCGAGCCCTTTGATCGCGGCAAGCACGGCGGGCGCCTCACGCAGCCACGCTGCGGACAGCTCCTTTGTTGTGGTCGCGCCCGTGGACTCGAGCACGGAGAACAGTGCGTCCACAAACAGAGCGCGCTTTTCGTCCGAGAGCGTGCAGATCCAATCGTGCAGCGTTTCGTTCACCAGACTGGCGCTGTCCGTCAATTGTTCCGCCATGTGAAAATCGGAGCCGTCGATCTCCCACGAAAACGGATCGTGCTGCATGAGTCCAAAGCGGTTGCTCACGACCACGCGATATACCTCCTGATGTTCGAGCAGCATCCCGATCACCGAGGACTGCGGCAGCGTTTTGTACACGCGTCCGCAGACGGCCCTGTAGCCGTCGGATTGCAGCATCCCCTCGCGGAACCCCGGTCCGTCGTGGCTGTATGCGGCAAGCAGCCGCGCCTGCACGCCGCTCTCCGCGCACATGGCGGCATAAACGGCGAGGTTCCCGCCCTTGGAATGGCCGCCGACGCGCAGCCGGGCCGCCGGGAAACGGGCAGCCATGCGGGAAAGATACCTTGCGCTCTCCTGCTGCGACGGCACGGTGAGAAACGCCATGTTCACGTCTTCTTTCCAGCCGACGAGCGTTGAGTCCGTGCCGCGATACGCCAAATACAGGCTTCCGTCCGGAAGCATGCAGGTCATGGCAAAAAACTGCTGCGCCTGCTCCGGCACGAACCGGCTCTCGACCGCGCAGATCCTGATCTCTCTGAAGCGCGGGCTCGCAGCAAGCGCCGCAAAGAGCGCGCGGTTGTCCGGCTCGTCGCGGACGCCGGTGAACAGGTCGTGAAACAGCTCCGCTTTGTTCAGCTCGGCGATCGTGACCGGGTTCGCGCAGTCGAACAGCCCTTTGGGGAGCCGCTCAAATTTCTCATAGGAAAGCTGCGCCAGCACAAGGCTGTCCACCTCGGAAAACGGGAGTTCCAAAAATGTGCGCAGTTCTGTTCCGGCATACGCTATCATGTTCTGCATCGATCCTACCTCCGTTTGCCGCGATCCCGCGCGGCGCGGTGTTCTTTTTCGATCCGCCATTGCGTCCGACATGCCCGGACCTCCTGCCGGAGCCCCGCCTCAAGATCCATCGGCGCGTAGCCGAAATCCCGCGACGCCGCCGCGTGCACATAGGCGCGGGGTTCAACGAGCCGCTGCACCTTTTCCCTGAGATCGAGCTTTGCAAACGTCAGAAGATACAGCGCCCAAGCCCCTGCATAGGCAAGGAAGAACGGCACCGTGACAAATCTTGTGTGTTTGCCCAGTTCGTCCGCAAGGATGCGCAGCAGATCGATCAGGTCGATCGGGTATGCGCCCGACAGATCGTAGTTGTTTCCCCGTGTCGTTTCCGGGTTTGCGAGCACATCGTAATACGCTCTTCCGAGATCCTGCCTGTGCACCGGCTGCAAGGCAAAGCGGCCGCCCGACACGACGGGAAACAGCGGGAGCCTGTCCGTCATGCGGATGAACACCGCGATGTTGCCATCGTCCGGCCCGCCATAGATCATCGTCGGCCGCAGGATCGTCAGCGCAATCCCCGTGCCTTCGAGCATGGCGGCGATCTCCCGCTCTGCCTGCCGGTATTCTTCGCCCGCGCGCTTGTATTTTGAATAGATGCCGGTCGTGTGGACAAGGATCAACCATTTCACGCCGGCCTTTCGCGCCTGACGCACGAGCGGCACCGACTTTTGAATGCCCGCAATGTGCAGCACGGTATCCATGCCCTGCAGGGCGCGGGCAAGATCCGCTTCCCTGTCGAGGTCGCCCCGGCATACTTCCAGCGCCAGGCCGCTCTGCTCGATCGCCCGCGTATCGCTCGTTTCGCGCACCAGCGCGCGATAGTCGTTCCCCTGCAGACCGCGCCTGCAAAGCTCGGCAAGAAAACACCGTCCCGTCTTTCCCGTCAGACCCGTGACCAGAACCCGCATGACGTTCGCCCGCTGTGCGTCCTTTCATTTTTTCGCTATTATACCATCTCCCGCCCTGCGCGGCAAAGCCCCCTCGCCTGTTTTCCTTTTTTCGGGACAGAGCGCGTCCCGCTGTGGTATACTGTGAAAAGCGAGTTACGGAAGGAGACCGACTATGCAGCTCATGGAGGGGATGCGCCGTCTGACCGACGAGAAGCGCATCATTACGGGGATCTCCGTCGCCTACGGAAACGGCGGCGCGGCGGAATTCTGCCACTACGGCCGTCTTGCGGAATGCGTGCTCACCGAGCGCGGAATGCAGCCCGCAGAACGCCCCGTGAGCGCAGACTCGCTGTTCGATCTTGCATCCGTCACCAAGCTGTTCACTGCGATCTCCGTATTGCAGCTTGCCGAGCGCGGCAAACTCCGGCTGACGGACACGGTCGGCCAATTTGACAAGCGCTTTTCCGGCATTTCCGATGTACGCATCGGCGATCTGCTCGCCTTTCAAACGGCAATCGCGACCGAGCAGCGCGTCGATGTCCAGCCCGATGCGCAGCATGCGCTGCAAGCGCTCTTTACCATGCATGTCGTGCCGCGCCCGGAACGCCGCTTCTATACGGATATGGGCGCGATGGTGCTCAAATACGTCATCGAGGGTGCCTCCGGCTGCGACTACTACACCTATCTGCGCGAGAACGTACTTCTCCCGCTCGACATGCGGAGCACCTTTGCCTCCGTCCCCGCCCAGTGGCTCCCGAACACCGCCTGCTATAACTATGAGCGCCGCATCCTGCCGGACGGCAGCTACTATCTCGATACGGACTGCCCCACCGGCGTTGTTCATGACCCGAAAGCGCGGCGCATCAGCCGCGACGGCGCCGATCTTTGCGGACACGCGGGGCTGTTTTCCACCGCGCAGGACATGGCAAAGCTCGCGCAGGGGCTGATCCGCGGCGAGATCCTATCCCGCAGCAGCCTCGTTGAGATGGGCAAAAACCGCACCGGACACCGTCTGCCCGACGGCGCGTACACGCACTATCTCGGGTATCTCTGCTACGCGAAGCACCCGCTTCAGACCTACAGCGAGGTACCGTCATGCTTTGCCGACGGAACGATCGCAGTCAACGGCTTTGCAGGAACGCATCTGTCGCTCGATCCGTCGCAGGATCGGTTTATGGTTCTGCTTTCCAACCGCATCCACAACCGCGTGACCGTCGTGACCGGGCGTCCCGATCCCACAACCGTCATCGAATCCGTGCAATGGAACGACGGCAATCCCTATGTCGCGTCGCAGAACTATGTCTATTACCGCGACGAACACCTGAAAGACCCGATCGGCGCAATTTTGGCGGCGCGCTTCTGACCGTCTGCCCGCCCTTCTTTGTGCCGCAGCGCCCAAAATACAGACAATGCCCCTGCACGATCCGCAGCGGGCATTGTCTTTGTTTGTTTTGGCGCATCCTGCGCGTTATTCTGCTCCGCCGTCCGCGGGTTTGTTCTCCGCTCCCCCGCCCTTTTCGGCGTGTTCGCCTTCCTCGTCGCGGCTCAGCACATAGGCGACCGTGAATCCGACAGCAAGGCACAGCGCGGCCATGAGATAGCCCGGCAGGCTGACTGCGCCGTAATCGACCGTAATCTTACACAACACCGCGGCGGGCGATGCCGCCATCAAACCGATCAGCGTGTAATACGTCGTTGACGGATGCTTTTGGATCAGCCGCTGAATCGCCTTCGAGGTCAGCGCGATGCCCAGCACCGCACCGATCAGATACGGCACGAACACCAGCACGTTTTCCGCAATCTGCTGCCCGTTTGCGGTCACGATCGCGGTAGAGAGCGTTTTGACGCGCCCTGTGATCTCATAATAGTATCCGAGGATCAGCATGAGCGCGCTGCCGCTCACGCCCGGCACGATCATCGTCGAAGCCGAGAGGAACCCCAGGATCAACGCGAGCACGCAGTGCCACACGGACGGCGCAAGCGAAAGGTCGAGGTTCGCCCTTGCGCTCAGAATGAGCATGAGCGCCATGACGGCCACCGCGCCGAAAAAGCCCAGTCCGTTGCTCAGCGTGATGCGCTTTCCGCGCACCTGCCGCCAGAGCATCGGGATGCCGCCGAGGATCAGGCCGATAAATGCCATCGCGGTTTGCAGCGGGAAGTTTGCAAGCGCTGCCGCAAGCAGGAACGAGAACAGTACGATGCCCGCAAGCACGCCGATGCCGAACGGGAGCAGGACGGGCAGCGTCCCCTTCCGCTCATCGCGCGTGCCGGAGATCAGGGAGAGCAGCGCCGGATACAGCCCCATAGACATGACCATGGAACCGCCGCTCACGCCGGGGATCATGATCGCCATGCCGACGAGCATGCCCTTCACAATGTTGAGAAGATGCTTCATGCGTTTCTTGTTCGCCCTTTTTCGGTCGATCTTCCTTTCCGATGCGTCACGCTCCGCGCATCGCATTCTGCCGACGCGCGATACGCCGCGACGCGTTGGTCAGCCAAGCAGCTTGAGCTTCGACGCATCCATATGCTCGCGCAGGATCGCTCGGATCGTCGCCGTCTCCGCAGCCGGATCTTTCATCTGCTTTTTCGGGATGACGTAAGCATTCGTGTTCGAGACAAAGAACAGGAACAGATTCCCGAGCTCCTGCACAGTGCCGATGTTTGCCCAGGGCAGATCCATCGTGCCGCGCTCGGATGTTGCATGCAGTCCGACGCTGTCGATCAGCACATCCTGATGGAACGGCTGCATCAGGTTCTTTTTATACATCGTGCGGATGCGCACATAGATCATGATCACATTGAACAGATACAACGCAACGCCGCCGACCGCGGCCATCGGGAGCGCCTGCAGCAGACCGCCTCCGAAATTTGCCGCACGACCGGCACTGAAGCGCATGAACCCGTTCAGCAGCAGGATGATCACAAACACGAGGACGCAGGCAAAGATCGAGCGTTTCTGCGTGACCGAATAGTTATAGTGAAAGTTTTCCTTCTGACCGATGCTAAAGTGGCCGCGATATTCCATGACATGCTCCTTCGCTCATAATGATGTGTCTATTGCTATTGTACACAAATTTCTCGGGAAAGTAAAGCGGATAGCCCGCATCCGCAGCGACGGCGCAGCGAGAGCGGGGCGATATAAAACCGCTGCTGTGGCGAGCGGAGAGCCGCGGAGAGCGCGCGGGCGAGATCGACGACAGGATTTTATCGCCTAAACGGTGAAACCGCCTCAGAGCTTGAAATACGGCGTAAGAACCAAAACCGAGACGCATACCTGAACACGCTGCCATATGCGACCGATCAGGGCGTGCGGAACAAAGCCGGCCGCATCACGCTGCCGGCCATGCTTGCGGACACGACGGACGCGAAAAGGCGCTGGGCGGAGGCAAACGAAGTCGAAGTGCCGGAGGGCTTCCGCGGGCTTCCGATGCGCTTTGAAACGGAGCAGCAGGCGGCGCGCAGCGCGGAGCCGGGCGAACGGCTGACGCAAAGCAGCTTGACGGAGAACACGAAGAAGGTGCAGACGCAGCGCGGCGTTACGATCCGGCTGCATAAGTACACGGATCTCGGCCAGCTGTCAAATACGGAGCGGGATGCCCTGAAGCTTGCGCAAGCGGTCAAAATGCTGGGCGTGACGAACGTGGAAGCACACGACACGCTGTCCGCCAATGGCATGTACGACCCGACCACAAACACAGTACATTTCGCGCTGGATGCGGAGAACCCGATCGCCGCGCTGTCGCACGAGCTCGCGCACTATATCGAGTATCACGCGGGCGAGAAGTACGGCGAATTTGTAGAGTTCCTGCAGCAGCAGGCGAACGCAGCGCGAAGGAACGGCTGGGACACGCTCGTGCAGGAAAAGCTGGAACAGTACGCCGATGCAACGCGGTCCGAAACGGACATGCGGGCGCTGGCGGAATCGGAGGCGATCGCGGAGATGTGCGAGGATCTGCTGCGGAGCGAGACGCGGTTCCGCGAGTTCATCCAGCGGGATCGCACGCTCGGCGAACGGATCGTGGACTTCTTTGATGATATTCTGCGGAATCTGCGGCAGCTCATCCCGACGCGGTCGGCACGCGGCGCCTCCACCATGATCCGTGACGTGGCAAAAGCAAGGGATTATTACTGGTCTCTGCTGGAGGAGGCAAAGGGGCAGGAAACGGAAGCGAGCAAGAAAGTAGAACCGAGGTTTGCGATACGGTCGTTTGTCGATGAAAAGGGGAAGACAAAATACTATGTAAAAGCGGATGGAGCAAGGGTTCTGCACGGACGCGATCCGGCAAAGTGGGCGATACAGATTGAAAACTACATTCAGAACCTTGTGAACGACGAGGGGACAATCGATATCAAGTCCGCTGACGGAAGCGTACTGACGATAACCGGATACGGGACGCGAGCGCTAAAGACAACGGCAGGGGAATTGAGTAATTTCTCCGATTATTATGATGCATATGGGAATCTAATGCCGGAAGCAAGAACGCGGGCAGAAGCATCTCTATATATTGACGAGGTCGCTCAGGTGTCGAAAGATGCTGGAGATGTTCTCAAAACAGACAAGGGCGCAGAACATGAAGACCTCGCAATCAACGGATGGAAATACAGAGATGTGTTTTTTGAAGACGTGGATGGGAAGTATTACCAAATCACGTTATCCGTTCCACAAGGGATCGAAGGGAAGCAAGTGGCTTACGGAATTGGGAACATCAGAAATAGAAAGAGCCCCATCAATCCGGGCTCTTCCCTTTCGGGCGCTCCCAAGGATGGAACTCTTTCTGCTATTAGTATACGCGACGGGGCAGAAAAAAGCAACCCCCAATTTGAAAATTCTAAAAAAATTCGTGAATCCATTCGCTGCACGTTCCCGGAGCGGGAGGCACGGCCGGCGTTGGAGCGGGCGCGGGAGATTTTGGGAAGCACGCAGGAGCGGTACGAGGACGGACGGAAGATCCCGACCGGAAAGGAGGTCGCGCAGCTTCTCGCGGGAGGGCTGCATGCAAACCGAAGCTGGGGCCTGAAGGACGTGGTGCGGAACATCGACGCATTCGCCGGGAAGAACACGGAGGTGCGGAATCGTCTTGAGGAGATGATCGAGCGCCCGTTCAATGAGGCGGGCGGCGCGTATGCGCGAAACCTCAAGGCACGGACGACGGCATTCGTAGAGACGATGAAGGAGCTCGACATTCGAACGGAACAGGACAGCGCGGCGGTGCAGCGCTGGGGAGAGGGCGTCCGGCAGAATCAATACGGCGAGCTCGTGGAGTATACGCTGGCGGATCTGCAGCGAGAGTGCCCGGACAACTGGCGGAACGTGCAGCGAGCGGCAGAGGTATGCCGCGGGATTTATGAAGGATATGTGGACGAGCTGAACGACATGCTCGAACAGATCTATCCGAACGTGATCGAGCATGCGGAGACGGACGCAAAAAAGCGTCCTGCCGAAGCAGGACGCTTGATGTCGGAATCAAACTTATTTGATCTCGCAGGTTGCGCCAACCTCTTTGAAAGCAGCAGCGACTTTCTCTGCGTCTTCCTTGGAGATGCCTTCCTTGACAGCCTTGGGGGCGTTGTCGACGACTTCCTTGGCTTCCTTGAGGCCGAGGCCGGTCTGCTCGCGGACGACCTTGATGACCTTGATCTTCTCGGAGCCGACGTCCTTCAGGATGACGTCGAACTCGGTCTTCTCTTCCGCTGCTTCTGCGGCGGCGGCGGGGCCTGCAACTGCGACTGCGGTCGCCGCTGCGGAAACGCCAAACTCCTCTTCGAGCGCCTTCACGAGCTCAGCAAGCTCGAGAACGGACATCGCTTTGATATCAGCAATCAGTTGTTCCTTATCCATGATGAAATCCTCCTGTAAAAATTTGAAAATTGGTGTCGTTGTGGTGCGTTACTCCGCAGCTTCCTCGGTCGCTTCGCCGCCGCCAAGCTTCTTGGCGATCTGGTCGAGTACGATTGCGAGGCCGGAGATCGGCGACATCATGCTGCCAAGCAGACGAGCGATGAGCACGTCGCGGCTGGGCAGATCGGCGATCGCGTTGACGTTCGCTGCATCCATGAACTCGCCCTCGATGATACCGCCCTTGATCTCGCCCTTCTTCGCTTTCTTTGCGAACTCTTTCAGGACTTTCGCGGGGGTCACCGCATCCTCGTAACCGAACGCGAAAGCGTTCGTGCCGTGCAGCAGGTCCTCAAAGTGGAGATCCACGTTGGCAGCCTCGCATGCGCGCTTGAAGATGTGGTTCTTGAGAACCAGATACTGGACGCCGTTCTTGCGCATCTCCGCACGCAGCGCAGTCACTTCCGCGACGGTCAGTCCACGGTAGTCAAACAGCACGACGGAGGTTGCCTTCTCGAGCTTTTCCTTGATCTCAGCCACCTGAGCGGCCTTCATCTCGATGTTCTTTGCATTTGCCATAGTTGTTGTTTCACCTCCTCGGTTCAAACTGAAAAACGCTTCCCGCCGCGAGACAGGAAGCGCATATGTTTTGAATGCATCAAACCATGCTTGCCTCGGCAGGATTTACACGCTCTCGCGCTACCGGCTGTCTCGGGCGATATTCATTTGCCACGGATGAGTATATCACGCACCCGTGGCGCTTGTCAACGGTTTTCCTTAGAACTTCATGGCGTTGAACTTCACGCCAGGGCCCATCGTCGAGGAAACGACGAGGCTCTTGATGTAGGTACCCTTCGCGGCCGCCGGCTTTGCCTTGATGATGGCGTCCATCAGGGTGTTCAGGTTCTCCTCAAGCTTTTCAACGCCGAAAGACGCTTTGCCGATCGGGCAGTGGCAGATGGAGGTCTTGTCCACGCGGTACTCGACCTTACCGGCTTTGATGTCCGCGATCGCCTTTGCGACGTCCATCGTGACCGTGCCGCTCTTCGGGTTCGGCATGAGGCCCTTCGGTCCGAGGATACGGCCGATGCGGCCGACGACGCCCATCATGTCCGGGGTCGCGACGCAAACGTCGAAATCGAACCAGTTCTCGGTCTGGATCTTCTTCACGAGATCCTCGTCGCCGACGTAATCCGCACCCGCCTCCTGCGCTTCGCGTGCCTTGTCGGCCTTTGCGAAAACGAGAACGCGGACGGTCTTGCCCGTGCCGTGCGGCAGAACCACGGCGCCGCGGACCTGCTGGTCTGCATGGCGCGGGTCAACGCCCAAGCGGATGGAGGCTTCGATGGTCTCATCGAACTTGGCCTTCGCGGTGCTGACGACCGCCTCAAGGCCCTCGTGCACATCGTACTGCTTCAGCGTGTCGATGCTCTTCTTGCTGTCGATATACTTCTTACCGTGCTTCATCGTCGCTCCTCCTTACTCGCCGACGACAACGCCCATGCTGCGGGCGGTGCCTGCGACCATGCTCATTGCGGCCTCAACGCTCGCTGCATTGAGATCGGGCATCTTGAGCTCTGCGATTTCCTTCACCTGAGCCTTCGTGATGGTTGCGACCTTGATCTTGTTCGGCGTGCCGGACGCGGACTCGATGTTGCACGCCTTCTTGATCAGTACGGCGGCCGGAGGCGTCTTCGTGATGAAGGAGAAGGTGTGATCCTGATAGACGGTGATGACGACGGGGATGATGAGTCCCGCCTGCTTGTTGGTCTTTTCATTGAACTCTTTGCAGAAGCCCATGATGTTCAGACCGTGCTGGCCGAGCGCGGGGCCGACCGGCGGCGCGGGCGTTGCCTTGCCCGCAGGAATTTGCAGCTTTACATAGCCGACGATTTTCTTTGCCATTGCAGTTCCCTCCTAAGTATTTTGTGGTGCGGACGGGGTGCCTCCCCCTCCCACATCTATTTTTTGCGCAGCAGTCTGCGCGAAAAACAGCCTGTGTTTTTCTCTTGTTCGTACCATCGACGGACGACCGTCAGATCTTTTGCACCTGGACGAAATCCAGCTCGACCGGCGTTTCTCTGCCGAACATGGACACCGTGAGCTTGACCTTCTGCCGTTCGGGATCGAGCTGCTCGACCCGACCGATGAAGTTCTCAAGCGGGCCGGACACGACGCGGACGCTCTCGCCCACCTCGATATTCAGCACGATCGGGATCCGTTCGACGCCCATGGCCGTCACTTCCTCGTCGGAGAGCGGCACGGGCTTGCTTCCCGGTCCCACAAATCCGGTCACGCCGCGCGTGTTCCGCACGACGTACCAGGCGCGCGGGTTCATGACCCACTCGATGCTCTTTCCGCCGTCCTCGCGGGGCTTTTCCACGACGTCGACCAGCATCTTGACCATGACGTAGCCCGGGAATACCTTGCGCTGCGTCACCTTTTTCTTCCCGCTCGGGAGGATCTCGATGGCCTCCTCCGTGGGATACTTGACCTCGAGTACGGTGTCCTGCATGCCAAGGTTCTCGATGGATTTTTCAAGGTCTTCTTTGACCTTGTTCTCATACCCGGAATAGGTATGGACGACAAACCATCTGGCTTCCTGGCTCATGGCGTCACCCGATCTTGATGCTCTCAAGCGCACCCATGCCGGAACCGAACGCAAGATCCAGCACATAGATCACGACCGCCATCACGATCACGAACACGAACACAGCGACCGTGTGCGAGAGCAGCTCCTTGCCGGTCAGCCAGGTGAGCTTCTTGACCTCGCCGAACATCTCGCGGAAATAGCGGATGAGGCTGAAGCGGTTTTCCTTCTTGGCCTTCTTGTCGGCGGTCTTTTTATCGACGGCCTTCTTGTCGGCAGCCTTCATTTCCTTTGCCATGATTCCTCTTCCTTTACGGCTTTGTTACTTGGATTCGCGATGGAGCGTGTGCTTGCGGCAGAACCGGCAATACTTCATGAACTCGACGCGATCGGGATCGTTCTTCTTGTTCTTGAAGGTGTTGTAATTTCTCTGCTTGCACTCGGTGCAGGCCAACGTGATCTTAACGCGCATGACGATACCCCTCCTATTAGGTTCACATATCAAAAATGAGCCCCTTTGGGGGCACCTTGAATAAGATACCACAAGCCCGGGGCCATGTCAATGAAAATCTTCTTATTTTTCCGAAAAATCGGGCGTTTGTCCGCGTTGCCGCGCAGATACGGCTCAACCGCCCGCAACGACGAGCCGACGCAGCAGCAGGCTCGGGCTTGCGACATAATCCGCGCCCGCATAGGGAAACCTGAGATCGCTGCCGACGGCCTGCGCATCCTGCAGAAGCGTGAGGAAATTCCCCGCGACCGTGATCTCGGAAACGGGGCGCACGATCCTGCCGTCCTCGACGAGAAAGCCCTCCGCTTTCAGCGAAAAATCGCCGGAGACGGGGTGCAGCCCCGCGTGCAGACCCTCGAGCGAGGTAATGACGAGTCCGTTCTTCAGCCGCTTGACGAGCGCGCTGTACGGGGACTTGCCCGGCACGACATAGAACACCGTGGGGCCGATGCCGACGGGCGATGCCGCGGACGCACGCCTTGCGTTGCCCGTGCTTTTGACGCCCGCCTTTCTTGCGGTCTTAAGGTTGTGCAGAAGCGTTTTCAGCACGCCGTTCTCGACGACGTCCTTTCTGCGGCAGGGCGTTCCCTCGCCGTCGAACGCGCGCGGCGACACCGGATGAAACGGGTCGTCCACGATGCTGATCTTCTCGCTGCCGACGGTCTGCCCCTCCCTGCCCGCGAGCAGCGAGCAGCCTTTCTGCGCTTCGTCCGCGGAGAACACGGGCATAAACGCGCGCAGCAGATCGGAAGCGGCGGTGTTTTTGAGCAGGATGCGGTACTCGCCGGACGGCACGGTAGACGCGCCGAACTTTTCGAGACCCTCGCGCACGGCGGCCTTTGCGCATGCGCCGAGCTTTGCGGCTTCCGCGCCTACGCGCACGGCATAGCCCGTTTTGAGCGTACCGTTTTTCCCGAGGATCGTCTCGACCGCGCAGTAGCCTTCGGAGACGTCCCGCACGGCGGCAAGGCCGCGCGTGTTGTGCAGTTCAATGTGACCCGTGCCGCGGCCGACTTCGCATACCGCGGTTCGCTTGACCGAGGGATCGGCCGTTAGCGCGGCCTTTTCGAGCTGGAGCGTTTTATGGATCATCTCCTCCTCGCTGAGCCCTTCAAAGGGATTCGGCGCAGGCGTAACCGTTTCATAGGTGCAGCGTCCCTGCATGGGATGCTCGTCCGTTGTTTCAATGATCTTCGCGTTGTCCATGGCGCGGCGCACGAGCTGTTCCGGATCGTCCAGCGCCTCGGTATACGCATAGCCGTCGCTGCCTTCATATTGAACGCGGAGGCTCAAGCCCGCCTGGCGGCTGACCTCATAGCGGTCGATCTCGCCGTCCTGCGCGTTCATCGAAAGGGAATCGCCGGAAACGTAGTATGTTTCGGCCGCATCGCAGCCCTGTTCGAGCGCATAGGCAAACGCCCTGCTGCGGTATTCTTCCAGTTTCATTCGATCGCACCTCCCTTGCCGCCGACGGTGATCTCGGATACGCGGATGCGCGGCTGTCCCACATTCGTCGGGATCGAGCCGGAAAGCGAACCGCACATGCCCTGTCCCATCCACATTCTGCGTCCGACGCGGTCGATCTTTTTTAGAATCTCCGACCCCTTGCCGATGAGCGTCGCGCCGCGCACCGGGCAATGGATCCTGCCGTCGCGGACAAAGTAGCCCTCGGACACGGCGAAGTTGAATTCGCCCGTTACGGGGTTCACGCTGCCGCCGCCCATGCGCTTTGCATAGAGACCGCGATCCATCTGGCGGATCATCTCCTCCTCATCGTCCGTTCCCGGACAAATGAAGGTGTTCGTCATGCGCGACGTGGGCGCGAGCATATAATTCTGCCTGCGGGACGAGCCGGTCACGGGCATTCCCATGATGCGTCCGCCGAGCCTGTCGATAAGATAGCCACGCAGGATCCCGTTTTCGATGAGCAGATTGCGCCGGGTCGGCGTACCTTCATCGTCAACGGACAGCGTCCCCCACTCGCCCGCGAGCGTGCCGTCGTCGACCGCGGACACGCAGTCCGCCGCGATCTTTTCGCCGATCTTTCCGCTGAATACGGAGTTGCCGCGCGCAACGCTCGTCGCTTCGAGGCTGTGACCGCAGGCTTCGTGGAAGATGACGCCGCCGAAGCCGCCGTCGATCACCGCCGGGATGCGCCCCGCAGGGCATTCCGGTGCATGGAGCATCGTGACGGCAGTGTTTGCCGCGTCCCTTGCAGCGGCAATGACGTCGATGCGCTCCGCGTATGCTTCAAAGCCCGTGCCGCAGCCGGGGCCTTCAAAGCCGGTCTGCGCTTCGCCGTCCTTCATGGCGACCGCCATGACGCCGACGCGGGTGCGCGGCCGTTCGTCCCGCACGAACACGCCCTCGGAGTTGCAGATGAGCACGCGCTGCGTCACATCCAGATAATTCGAGCGCACCTGGGTGATCTCCATGGAAACGTCCCGCGCGGCCTTCGTCGCCTCGCGCAGGAGCTTTGCACGCGCGCTGTTTTCCACGCCGGAGAACGGCTGTTTTGCGGGCAGCGCGAACTGTTCCATGGAAAAGCTCGCCGTCTTGCCGTCCGGCGTGCCGGGCAGAGCGGCCGCTGCGGCGCGCGCCGTCGCCATGAGGCTTTCCGGGCTGGTGTCCGCCGTATACGCATAGGCGCTCCGCGTTCCCTTCAGAACGCGCACGCCCGCGCCGCGAAGGCGGGTATAGCCCGCGTTCTCCACCTTGCCGTCCACCATTACGACGGTATTGCTCTCGGTATCCTCCAAAAACAGTTCGGAAAAATCCGCGCCGTGCTTCAGCGCTTCCTGCAAGACCGCATTTGCGATTCTCGGTTCGATCAAGACGGGTCTCCTCCTGTATCTCAAAAAACGACGGCGTGTGTTTCCGAAAAAACGCCGGCCGCTACGGTTCAGTATACCATTCTTCCTATGGATTTGTACAGTCACTTTGCCGCTTTTTCCCCTGCCGTACCTTGTCAGCGCCGATCGAAACCAGTATACTATCCCGCATGAAACATTGTTTAGAACAGACACAACAGCAATCCGTGCCGCCGCTCTGGACACGCGATTTTACGATCATCACGCTCGGCACGGTGGTATCCATGTTCGGCAGCGCCGTCTCCGGCTTTGCCATCGGCCTTCTCGTGCTCGATTACACGAGCTCTGTATTCCTGTACGCGCTGTTTATGGTGTGCTACAGCCTGCCGCGCATCGTACTTCCGCTGCTCGCGGGGCCGTACCTCGACCGTTTTTCGAGAAAGCGGGTCATCTATTCGCTGGATTTTCTTTCGAGCGCGATCTTTCTCGGGCTGTATTTCCTGTTGAGCCGCGGATATTTTAACTATACGGTCTTTTTGCTGGTGGCCATGTTCATCGGCGGCATCGACAGCGTGTACACCGTGGCCTACGACAGCTTTTATCCGACGCTCATCAGCCGCGGAAACTATCAGCGCGCGTACTCGGTCTCCAGCCTCATCTATCCGCTCGCCAGCACGATCATGGTGCCGATCGCGGGCGTTTGTTACAAAACTATCGGCCTTGCCCCGCTGTTTCTGTTCAACGCGCTGAGCTTTCTCATCGCCGCGATCTTTGAAACGCAGATCCGTGCGGCCGAAACGCACACCGCATCGCATGCGCAAGAGCATTTCAGCTTCCGGCGCTTCCGTTCCGATCTCTCGGACGGGCTTTCTTACCTGAAAAAAGAACGCGGGCTCGGGACGATCACGGTGTATTTTTTCCTGACCATGCTGTGCAGCAGCGTCTGCTCCACGGTCACGCTGCCGTATTTCAAAACGCTCGGCACGCAGGGCGTCGAAATGTACTCCGTCGTCATGAGCGTAGCCACCGCCGGGCGTATCATCGGCGGGGCGCTGCAATATCGCTTCCGCTATCCGCCTGCAAAGAAGTACCTTATCGCGGTGTTTGTATATATCAGCATCTGCGTGTTCGACGGCAGCTATCTGTTTCTGCCGTTTGCCGGTATGCTCGTGCTGAACTTTCTCACCGGCGTATTCGGCGTGACGAGCTACAACATCCGCATCTCCAGCACGCAGAACTACGTTCAGGAGGAAATGCGCGGACGCTTCAACGGTGTGTTTCAGATGCTCAACATTCTCGGCAGCATCCTGGGGCAGCTCATCGCAGGCGTTCTTGGCGGTGTCCTGCCCATGCGCGGGCTCGTCGCAGGCGCGATGGTGCTGAACATCCTGGGCGTGCTCCTGATCCTGCTGCCGCGCAGCGAAGAGGTCAAGCGCATCTACAACGTGGACATTTGAATCCGTGCTGCGGCGGTTTTTGCTGAAAATTTGCAATTCACACCGCACGCACGGTAGATTTTTCAGAGAAAACGTGGGATAATATACCATGTTGATCGTATTGTAATTGGAGGTACCAAATCATGTTTGATCCGAGAATCCAGAAATTGGCGCACAATCTTGTGAACTACTCCTGCAATCTGCAAAAAGGGGAAAACATCCTCATCGAGTCCATCGGCGGCAACGAGGATCTGACCCGCGCACTCATCAAAGAGGTGTACAGCGTCGGCGGCAACCCCTTTCTTTGGATGAACGACAAAGCCATGGATCGTGAGCTGCTGCTGCACTGCAACGAGGCGCAGCTCAAGCTCCGCGCCGAGATCGACGGCGCGCTCATGTCGAAGATGCAGGCGTACATCGGCGTGCGCGGCGGCAGCAACGCTTCCGAAATGTCCGACGTCCCCGCGGAGAACATGAACGCATATATGAGCTATTACTGGACGCCCGTCCACGGCTGCATCCGCGTGCCGAAAACGAAGTGGGTCATCCTTCGCTATCCGTCCCCGTCCATGGCGCAAATGGCGAACATGAGCACCGAGGCGTTCGAGGATTACTATTTCAATGTGTGCTGCCTGGACTACGGCAAAATGGATCGTGCCATGGACAGCCTCAAGTCGCTCATGGAAAAGACCGACCGCGTGCATATCGTCGGTCCCGGCACGGATCTTTCCTTCTCGATCAAGGGTCTGCCCGCCATCAAGTGCGCAGGCACCTGCAACATCCCGGACGGCGAGGTCTACACCGCGCCCGTGCGAGGGAGCGTCAACGGCGTGATCTCCTACAACACGCCCTCGTTGGAAGGCGGCTTCACCTATACGGACATCCGCTTTGAGTTCAAGGACGGCAAGATCGTAAACGCGACCGCGAACGATACCAAGCGCATCAACGACCAGCTCAACATTGACGAGGGTGCGCGCTACGTCGGCGAGTTCGCTATCGGCGTGAACCCCTACGTCACCTGGCCGATGAAGGATACGCTGTTTGACGAGAAGATTGCGGGCAGCTTCCACTTCACGCCCGGCTCCTGCTACGACGAGTGCGACAACGGCAACAAGTCGAGCCAGCATTGGGATCTCGTGCTCATCCAGACCCCGGAATATGGCGGCGGCGAGATCTACTTTGACGACGTGCTCATCCGCAAGGACGGCCGCTTCGTTCTGCCGGAGCTGGACTGCCTGAACCCCGAGAACCTGAAATAAGCAGGCATTGCTTCTCTTCTGTTTTAGAAGAAAAGAAGCAAAAGAGGCGCCCTTTCGGGACAGCAGCTCTTCCCTGCTTCTGCGGGTATCACAAACGCGCTGCACAAAACGGACGGTTCCCATGCGAACCGTCCGTTTTTTCGTTCCGTCAGCGGATGCGTGCGAAAAGGCCGCCTGCGCCATCCTCATGCTCCGCTGCGTCTTTTGTTCCTTTTCTGCAAGAAAGGAAATCGTCCTCCCTTCTTTAAAAAAAGAAGCAAAAGAAAATCATTTTCGGGACAGCTACTCTTCCCTGCTTCTGCGGGTATCACAAACGCACTGCACAAAACGGACGGTTCCTATGCGAACCGTCCGTTTTTCATATAATACGCCCGACATGCGGCGGAACGTCTTTTCTCCGAAGGCTGCCCCGCCGTTGTCTTTCGTTTCATTTCTTCAAGGAAAGCAACGTTTCCCCTTCTTTTCTTTTTATGCAGTCTCTTGAGCGGCAGCGTATCGCCCGCCGGAAACGAGATAGGATGTCCGTGCTCCATCGGGCGCGCCGCAGCCGCGTTCCCATTTCGACACCGCCTTATCGCTGACGCAGAGCTTTTCCGCAAGCGCGCGCTGGGTGAAGCCGAGCCCTGTTCGGAGCGTGCGGATGAGCGCCCCCGTTTTGATCTGATCCATTCGTATCCCTCCAAGCGTTTCTCCGACTGTCATTGCAGCCGGCAGGGCGCGGCTTTGCAGGAAACGCTCCGTAGAACGCTCAATCCGCGTGATGCGCCCCGCTGTGCGGATGCGCGTGCGCTTCCTCGTTCAGAAAGTGCGTGTGCGGATGCGAATGCTCGAAGGTATGCGTGTGCGTCGAGCCGTCGTGCGTGTGTACGACGGTGTGCGTATGGGTGTGTGCGTGGCGGAGACGAAGCGCGTCGAGCGTTGCGAACGCCGCGCCGATCGCCATGACGAGGAGCGCGGGAATATAGAGATGTGGCAGCGCCTCTTTCAGCAGCAGGAAGGAGAGCAGCGCGCCGAGAAACGGATTCACCGAATAATACGCGCTCGTGCGAGCCGCGCCGAGATCGCGCTGCGCCCGTACATAGAAGAATATGCTGAGGCCGTAAGAGAAAAAGCCGAGAAGGAGCGCCGCGCCGATCGCGCCGGCAGCCGGAAAGCGTTCCCCGAGCGCGAATGCCGTTGCGCAGGAGCCGAGGCCGGAAAAAATGCCCTTCAGAATGACGATCTCATAAGCGTCCTTGCCGGAGAGCTTTCTCGTACAGTTGTTTTCGAGCCCCCAACAGGCGCAGGCCGCGAGCACGAGCAGTGACGCTGGCGAAAAGGACAATCGTTCCGTGCCGCCGAGCGACAGCAGCAGACACGCGGCGGTCAGGCACAGAACGGAAAGCCACATGAGCGGTGAAATACGTTCGTGAAACAGCAGCAGCGCAATGAGCGCGGTCGCGACAATCTCAAAATTTCCGATAAGCGAGACTGCGGCGGCGGGCGCGCTGCGAAGTCCCAGCAGCAGAAGAATGGGCGCGGCAATGTCGAGCACGATCATGCCGAGCGTATACGGCAGATCGCTCCGATCAAGACGCGCCGCGCGCTCCCTGCGGGTAACGCGGGAAAGCGGCAGCATTCCGAGGCCCGCGCCGAGATACAAAAAGCCGGCAAGATACACCGGCTCCGTTGTTCTGAGCAAAACTTTGGACAAAGGGATGCCGACCGCATACAGGATTGCTGCGGCAAGCGCAGAGAGGATCGGAAACAGCTTCTTCCGCATATGCACCTTCCATCGGCCGGTCCGCTCCCGGCGTGTGCGGATCGGTCACGCTTCTTCTTCGCGCAGGTCAAGCGCGCGGGCGTAGGCGTCCTTTTTCTTTACGCCGAGCCGTTCAACGGCAAGCGCGGCGGCATCCTTGACGGAAAATCCGTCTCCGAGCGCGCGCAAAAGCAGCGCGTCGAGCGCATCCGTTTCGACCGGGGCATGCTCCTCCTGCGCGGCAAGCACGCAGATCACGCATTCGCCCTTCGGCTCCGTGTCGGAGAACCGCGCAGCAAGCTCGGACAGCGTGCCGCGTTCCACGGATTCAAACTTCTTCGTCAGTTCGCGCAGCAGCGCCGCGGGGCGGTCGCCGAGCGCGTCACGCAGCGCCGCAAATGTCGCGCCGACACGGTGCGGGCTTTCATAAAGAATGGCGAGCTGGCCGCAGGCGGCGATCCGTTCCAGATAGGCCCTGCGCCCCTTGGAATCCCGCGGCAGAAAACCGTAAAACGAAAAAGTACGACAGGGCAGTCCCGACAGCACGGCGGCAGTCAGCACGGCAGATGCGCCGGGCAGCACCGTGTAGGGCAGACCCGCCGCGATGCAGGCGGAAACGAGCGCTGCGCCCGGGTCGGAAATGCCCGGCATGCCGGCGTCCGAAACATAGGCGACAGAACGTCCTGCGCGCAGATGGGAGACGACCTCCTCCGCGCGTTCGCGTTCGTTGTGCTCATGGCAGGAAACGAGCGTCTTTTTGATGTCCAGGTGGTTGAGCAGCTGCAAGGTGCGCCGGGTGTCCTCGCAGTACACAACATCCGCCGCCCGGAGCGTTTCGACCGCGCGGTAGGTGATGTCCGACAGATTCCCGATGGGGGTGGCGATGAGCGTCAGCATAGGCCGTCGCTCCAGCGAAGATTCTCGCCCGTCAGGCGGATGAGCTGTGCGGTGCTCCTGTCGGTCAGACGCGAAGTCACGCGTTCGCCGTAGCGCTCCTGCAAGGCGGCGACGGACAGATTGCTCACAACAATGGTGTTCCTGTTCCGAAGCGTCCGTTCGTTGATGAGGTTGAACAGCGCCTCCTCCGAGACGTTCGGAATGACCGGTTCGCTCCCAAGATCGTCGATCACGAGCAGGGGAACGTCCAGAAAGGCCGCCTGTCTGCGCGATCTGCCCTGGATCGCAAGCAGCATGTCCTGAACAAAGGTATACGCCGTGACGCGCCGTGCGGCGATCCCGCGGCCGAGCGCCCGGTAGGCCACGGCGTTCGCAAGATACGACTTGCCGAGTCCCGGCATCCCGAGCAGCAGCACGTTTCTGCGTTCCGGCGTCGGCAGCGCGTCCGCGTAGGCCATGCACCAGTTCTTCGCGTTGACGCTGCGCTTTTTCTGTCCTTCATCGCGATAGATCTCCGTCGAAAAGCGCTCGAACGTTTCTCGATCGTTGACGCCGACGCCGGAATCGAGCTTTGCCGCAAGCAGCAGGCGGCAGCCGCAGGGACGGCGGGACGCGCCGCCGACATAGCCCGTGTCGCGGCATACTTCGCAGCGGTAGTGCAGCGAAAGCGTATCTGCGGGGAGCCCCGCCTGCGCGAGCAGTTCCCGCTCACGCGCATCGAGACGCGAAAACCGCTCCGCAGCCTCGTCCGCGCCGAAGCGCTTTGCGGCAGCGGATGCAAAAACGTCCCTGCGCTCCTGCTCGAGCGCAGCAAGCTCCGGCGCGCGCCGGTAAGCGGTTTCGGTACGCTGCGCCTGCGCCCGCCGTTCCGCGCGGCGGATCCCGTCATAGATGCGTTCGATTTCTGTGTTCACGCGGTTTTACTCCTCGCCGATGTCCTGATTGAGATCGAGAAACAGGCGCTCGAAATCCTCGTCGCTGATGGTGTGCATGGCATAGTCTTTCTTTGCGCCGCGGTACGTCCGTCTGGCCGATCTTGCCTGTTTTTCGCGTTCAGACTGACAGGCTTCCGCTTCGGCCACGGTGCGGATCCCCTTGCCGTGCCAGTCGTTCAGCAGCAGCTTCATGCGTCCGAACGGCTCGTTGGCGCCGCGGCTCAGGTCGGCGGCATACAGCAGCAGCTCGCGCGGCATCCCGTATTCCGACAGATACAGGTCGATCTGCGCGCGCTGGGTCTGCGTTGCGGGCTCGACCTTGCCCGCGCGCTCGAACAGCAGCTTTGCAAAGGCGCGCTCCTGCGCGGTCTTGGCATCGTCTGTCGCGATGTCCTCCGCGCCGGTCAGACGCTTCTCCCTGAGAGAATCGAGCAGCTCGTCAAGATAGGTAAAATTCGGGCTTGCGGACACCGTGAGCCGCGGCAGCGCTGCAAGGATCGCGTCCTCGGTAAAGCCCCATTCGGTCGTCCACTTGTCATAGAGCGCCATTTCCGCCTGCGTGGGACGACGCTTTTTGTTCCATTGCCGGAGGATCACGGTCGCACCGTGACGGCGCAGGGAATAGTTTTCGATCGCGGCGCGCGCGGCTTCAAAGGTACGCACGCCCTCCTCCGCCCAGCTCTCCGCAACGGCGCTCATGTAATTGATGCTCACGCGGCGGCCCTTCTGCTCCATGCAGTAGCCGACAAGCTCGAGCACTGCGCCCTCCTCAAGTCCGTAGACCTCGATCCAGTCGTAGACATGCTTGAGCTCGCGCATACCGAATTGGCGCGGCGCGGTGAGCGAGTTGAGCCTTGCGACAAGGCTGCCGTACTTTGTCGGAATGGCGGCGTCCATCCCGGACTCCTGTACGGAAAGATACTCGACCGTGAGCGGCTTTTCCGATACGATGCGTACAAGCCCCTGCGACTGCCAATAGCTGAACGCCCCCGTGAGCGCCTCCTGCGTAACGCCGAGCGCATCCGCCATGGAGCCGTCCATGCCGGGGTGGCAGCACTGCATGAGCCCGTACAGATACGCCTTGAGTTCCAAAGCGCCGGCCGCGGGCAGAAAATCGGCAATAAAGCTGTTATCGACGGGCGTTTGCTCACGCTTGGCCGCGTCGGGAGAAAAACGACAGGTCATAGGATACGCTCCGTGGAAAGAAAACTCCCGCGTCAGATGCGGAAGAAGTCGAATATATGCTCGTTGAACCAGCGGTACCCGAGGTCAAAGCTCGGAATAACGTCGAGATCCATGAGAATGCCCGCAAGCAGCCAGAGGAACACCAGAAACAGCACCGCCGCAACGATCGCGGCGATCGTGCCGCCCGTACTCGCGCGTTTTTTCTTTTTCGGCGTTTGCAAAAGCTCCGGCTGTGCCGCGTCCTTGGCGCGCGCCTGCGGCACGGTTCCCTGCATCGTTTCTGTGGGGACGGCGGGCTGCGCCGCAGGCTCTTCGGAGCCCGCTTCGCCCGCATCCCGCTCCTGCTCCGCATCCATGCGGCGGCGGATACGCTCCATGGTGCCGCTCGTATCCGGCTCTTCGGCGAGCGCGCACTGCGCTTTCAACGTATCCTCGGACAGGTCGCCGTCCGCGATGCGGCGAATGCGGATCTCCTCATCGGCGATCGCGGAAACGCGCGCAGGAATATCGATATCTTCGTCCTCATGCAGCAGCTCGCGATAGAGTGAAAGAAAGACCTGCCGCACGATCCCGCGGCTCTTTTCTGCGTCGTTGAAGCGCCGCTGTGCCAGCGCATAGACCTCGCGGCTGTAGGTCTCATAGATCTCCCGGAACGCTTCGCGGTCGCCCGCATGAGCGCGCTGCTGCAGCTCTGACTGTATCATAAAAGAATGCATCCTTTCGTGTCTGATTTTATCCATTTTAGCATGAATGCCCGCAAAAGAAAATACGATAAAGGGAATCTTTCTGCCGCCCGGACGCGGGTGGGAAAGGAGGAAGCCGTGTACCGGGTCTGCTGGAAAAAGGTCGTTGCCCTTGCCGTGACGATCGGGCTTTGCGTGCTGATGATCCGGGGCTGCCTGTATGCAAGAAGGCCGCCGGAGCAGGAATCGCAGCAGGAACAGCAGGAAAGCCTGCTGCCGCCGGATACGGATCTGATCATATCCGTATGCGACCGCCGCACGGGCGAGATCAGCGAGCGTCCGCTGGAGGAGTACCTCGTGGGCGTGGTGGCGGCGGAGATGCCTGCGTCCTTCGAGGCGGAAGCGCTCGCGGCGCAGGCTGTGGCGGCGCGCACCTATACGATCCGAAAGCTGCTGCGCGGCGGCTGCAAAGCGACCGGCGCAGACGTCTGCACGGGAAGCAACTGCTGTCAGGCCTTTGCCTCAACGGAGCGGCAGCAGGCACGCTGGACAAACACCTATGCCAGCAACCACGCCCGTGTGGAAGCCGCGGTGCGCGCGACCGCAGGCGAGATCCTGCTCTATGAGAGCGAGCCGATCGACGCGCTCTACCACAGCGCCTCCGGCGGCTACACGGAGGATTCGGAAAATGTGTTCGCAGCGGCGGAGCCGTACTTGCGCGCCGTGGAAAGCGGCCTCGAAACGGGAACTTCGCGGCTCAGCGGCACGGTGCGGCTTTCCTACCGGGAATTTTGCGACAAGGTGAACAAGGCATACGCAGACGCAAAGCTCAAGCCGGACCGGCTCAGCGAGCAGATTGCCGTGATATCGCGCACGGAGAGCGGCAGGGTCAAAAAAATACGCCTGGGCGGCGTACAGATCACAGGCAAGCAGTTTCGGTATCTCATCGGGCTGGACAGCGCCATGTTTACCGTAACGCTCACGGGAAAGACGGTACGGCTCGATACCAAGGGCTTCGGGCACGGCGTCGGGCTCAGTCAGACGGGTGCGAACGGCATGGCGGAGGCTGGCGCGGACTACAGGGAGATCCTGCTGCACTACTACACGGGTGTTACGATCGCGGACTGGCGGACGGTCGCGCGCCTGCAAGACGCTTTGCAAGGAGCATTGCCAGAAACCCCGTGAGCGCGCCCGCGGGAATGGAGATGAGCCCCATATAGGGGAAATAAGCGAGCATGGCGCGGCCCACGGTCAAAAGCCCCACGAGCGTCTGCCCGACATGGAACAGGAACGCGCCCGCGACGCTCTGGCCGACGGGGCTCAGGCGGCCCGCCCTGACGAGCGGAAGCAACAGCGCCATGACGGCAAACGACAGCAGCGTTCCCGCGGCGGCATAGAAAAAGCCGGACACCGCGCCCGAGAGCAGCGGAAACAGCAGCACGCGCAAAGCGGACACGATAAAAGCGTCGCGCCGGGAAAACCGGAGCAGGGTATACAGTGTCACAAGGTTTGCAAGTCCGAGCTTGACCGGGATGCCCGGAACGAGCGGCGGCAGGAGCGACTCAAGGTATTGCAGTGCAAGCGCCATGGCGGACAGCAGTGCGGCCGTACAGAGGCGCTTAACGTCAGCGTGTGACTGCATCGAGCGGCGCCTCCTTTCCGTCCGAGATCCGAACGGTCAGTTCATGCGGCAGGCACACGATCGGCTTTGCCGCAGTCGCAATACCGGCGGAAAGGCACAGTCCGTCCTTACATGAGGCGGCGATCATACGCACCTCGCCGTCCTTGATCTCAATGGTATTGCCGCCGTCCGGGGTCGTGACAACGGCGTCGTCGAACAGCCCGCCTTCATACAGCACCTCGCCGCGCTGCGATACGGTCACGACCGCATGTTTCGGCGCTGGTTGAAGCAGGAAGGCGAGCGGAAGCAGCGACAGCAGCGCCGCAAGGCCGATTATAAGAAAGTCCAGACGTTTCATAGTGGGATCATTGTACCACAGCGGGCGCGGATTGAACAGAATACGGAGCGGGAACGTCCCCTTCTTTTCTTTTTAGAAGAAAAGCAGCAAAAGAAAATCATTTGCGGGGCAGTCGCTCTTCATGCTTCTGCCGGTTTCGCGGGTGCGCGGCACAAAACGGGCGGCTCACATACGAGCCGTCCGTTTTTCGTAGTACGAATGAAGCCGGGATACGCGGAAAACGCCTTGCCGACCCACGCACCCCGTCTCGCAATGTCTTTTATTTCTGTCCTTCAAGAAAAACGAAGCCCCTCTTTGTCGGAAGAAAAGCAGCAAAAGAACATCATTTTCGGGACAGCCGCTCTTCGTGCTTCTGCTAAATTCGCGGGTGCGCGGCACAAAACGGGCGGCTCACATACGAGCCGTCCGTTTTTCGTAGTACGAATGAAGCGGGATATGCGGGAAATGCCTTGCCGCCCTACGCACCCCGTCTCGCAATGTCTTTTGTTTCTGTCCTTCAAGAAAAGAAATCGTATCCCCCTTGCTCTGCGTCCGCAAACGCCCGCACGACCTCTAAAAGATCGCCCGGGAGCCGTGCCTCCGCCTGCGTCCTGAGCGCGCGCATACCGTCCGTCGGTCCGTTTTTTCCGTAATACGCCCAAGCAATGCCGCCTGTGATCGCGCCGACCGTGTCGCTGTCGCCGCCGATGGAGACCGCGTTTCGGATCGCATCCTCAAAGTCCTCCGACTCCAAAAAACACTCGATCGCCTGCGGCACCGTTCCCTGGCAGCTTTCATCAAAGCCGTAGTATCGTCGGATCTCTTCGACCGATTCGTTGAGCGGGTAATAGCTCTCCTCGATATAGCGGCGGATCGCCGGCTTGTCCGCACCCGTGCGTGCAAGATAGACCGCCGCAGCCGTGGCCTTTGCGCCCTTGACGCCCTCCGGATGATCATGCGTGACCGCAGCGGAGCTTTCCGCAAGGGACAGCGCCTCGTCCAACGAACCCGCCGCGATGCCGCAGGGAGAAACGCGCATGGCTGCGCCGTTGCCGTAGCTCCCGTAGGGCTTTGGATCCCTTTCCCGCAGCCAGCGGGAGAAGCGCGCACCGTATCCGCCCTTCGGCGCGGGATAGCGTCTGCCGAACGACTGCATTTCCTGCACCACAGCCGCCCCGAACGGCAGTCCCTCCCGCTTGTGTTTCAAAAGCGCGCTTGCGACGGCGACGGTCATGATGCTGTCGTCCGTGATCCCGCTCTCCGCCGTGAACAGGGGAAACGCCTTCGTCCTGACGTTATGGAACTCGTACACCGAGCCGATCATGTCTCCGAGGATCGCGCCGTACATGCTTGCCGCCACCGCCTTTTTGCATCGTTTCGCATACGGTCTCAGCGGATCGCCGTGACCGTGTAATCTCTGTCCTCCACGGCTTTTTTGAGCGCCGCGTCATCCACCGCCGCTGTCAGCGTGACCACCGCCGTACCCGTCTCATGGCTGACCTTTGCTTCCGCAACGCCGGGGACCGCCTCGAGCGCCTTCTTTACGGCCGCCTCGCAGTGTCCGCACATCATGCCCCGGATCTCCATCGTTCTCTCCATTGTTGTTTCCTCCTTGATTCGCTGTTGCTTCCTTTTATGAGAAACGTGTTTATGATCGTGTCTTGCGTCCCGGAGCTTGAACAGGTTCAGCCGGAGCGCGTTCGTCACGACGCAAAAGCTCGACAGGCTCATGGCCGCCGCACCGAACATGGGGTTCAGCGTCAGCCCAAGCGGGATGAATACGCCCGCCGCGAGCGGGATGCCGATCGTATTGTAGATAAATGCCCAGAACAGGTTCTCGCGGATATTCCGAAGCGTCGCGCGGCTCAGGCGGATAGCCGCCGGAACATCGAGCAGACGGCTCTGCATGAGCACCACGTCCGCCGCGTCGATCGCCACGTCCGTCCCTGCGCCGATCGCGATACCGATGTTCGCGCGGGTCAGCGCGGGCGCGTCGTTGATGCCGTCGCCGACCATCGCGACCCTGCCCGTTTCCGACAGCTGCCGGATCACGCGCTCCTTGCCGTCCGGCAGTACGCCCGCGATGACCTCGTCCAGGCCCGCTTCCGCGCCGATCGCTTTTGCGGTGCGCTCGTTGTCGCCCGTCAGCATCACAACGCGGAGTCCCATGCTCCGCAGCTGTTTTACCGCCGCGCGGCTATCCTCCCGAATCACGTCCGCAACGGCGATCACGCCGAGAAATCGTTCGCCGAGGGCAAAGAACAGCGGTGTTTTTCCCGCTGCTGCAAGCGCGGCCGCGGCGGTTTTCTGCGCGACCGGAATGCCTGCGCGGCTGCCAAGAAACGCCTCGTTCCCGCCCAGCAGCGGCACGCCGTCCAGCTCTGCGGAGAGACCGTTTCCCGGCAGCGCCCGGAACGCCCGCACCGGCCGCGGCGCAGCGCCCTGTGCCTTTGCATATGCCAGGATCGCGCGCGACAGCGGGTGTTCGCTGTGCTGTTCAAGCGACAGCGCCGTTTCGAGCAATTCCCGCTCCGAAACGCCGTCCGCCGGCAGGACGTCCGTGACCACGGGTTCTCCCGCCGTGACCGTGCCGGTCTTATCGAGCACAACGGTGTCGATACGCCCCGTTTCCTCAAGCGCGGCCGCGGTCTTAAATAGGATCCCGTTCCTTGCGCCGAGTCCGCCGCCCACCATGATGGCCACCGGCGTTGCAAGCCCCAGCGCGCAGGGACAGCTGATAACGAGTACGGAAATACCCCGCGCAAGCGCATAGCCCGTATCGTGCCCGAGCAGCAGCCAAACGAGCGTCGTGACGGCCGCGACCGCGATCACGACCGGTACGAACACGCCGGATACGCGGTCGGCGATCTTCGCGATGGGCGCTTTTGTCGCCGCCGCATCGCTCACCATGCGGATGATCTGCGCGAGCGTCGTATCCTCACCGACCCGGGTCGCACGGCATTTCAAAAAGCCTGACTGATTCACCGTTGCGGCGGAGACGGTATCTCCCGGCGCTTTGTCCGCGGGAATGCTCTCGCCGGTGAGCGCAGATTCGTTGACCGCGCTTTCGCCCTCCGTTACAACGCCGTCCACCGGAATGCTTTCGCCGGGCCGCACGACAAAGGTATCGTCCTTCTGCACCTCGCCGACCGGCACGGTATGCTCTTCGCCGCCGCGCAGCACGACCGCCGTCTTTGGCGCAAGCCGCATCAGCCCCTTCAGCGCGTCCGTGGTCTTGCCCTTTGCGCGCGCTTCGAGCATCTTGCCGACGGTGATGAGCGTCAGGATCATGGCGGCGGATTCAAAATAGAACTCCATCATGTAATGCGCGACCGCTTCCGCGTCTCCCCGCACCTCCGCGCCGGTCATGGCAAAGAGGGCGTAGGTGCTGTATACAAACGCAGCGCTCGCGCCGAGCGCAACGAGCGTATCCATGTTCGGCGCGCGGCGCCACAGGCTCTTGAATCCGCTGACAAAGAAGTTTTGATTGACGACCATGACCGCGGCCGCAAGCAGCAGCTCCGCAAGGCCCATCGCGATGTGGTTCCCCGCAAAGAATGCAGGCAGCGGCCAGCCCCACATCATGTGTCCCATGGAAATATACATGAGCGCGAGCAGGAATCCGATCGACAGAAACAGTCTGCGTTTGAGACGCGGCGTATCGTGATCCTCGAGCGCCGCCTCCGCCTCGCGCTTCGACTGCGCGGCGATGCTCCCGCCCTTTTCGCTTGCGCCGTACCCCGCACGTTCCACCGCGGCAATCACGGCATCGGGCGCGGCGTCGCCTTCCACGCCCATAGAGTTTGTCAGCAGACTCACGGCGCAGGACGTAACGCCCGGCACAGCCGAAACCGCCTTTTCGACCCGTGCAGAGCAGGCAGCGCAGCTCATGCCGGTCACATTGTATTGTTTCTTCATATCACTCGCACTCCCTGCGGTCAACATACCGCCCTATTTCATAAGCTTTTGCAGCGTCGCGACAAGCTCCTCAACGGTTTCGTCCCTGCCCGCGCGCAGATCGTCCGCAACGCAGGTGCGGATATGGTTTTGCAGCAGCTCGCGGTTGAACGCATTGACCGCGGCGTTGACTGCGGCGGACTGCGTGAGGATGTCAACGCAATATGCGCCGCTCTCTACCATGCCGCGGATGCCGCGGATCTGACCCTCGATGCGGTTCAGCCTGTGGATCAGGCTTGTATACTCCTGCTCCGAGCGTTCCTTTTTTCGTTCCGTACAACAGACCCGTTCTTTCATATCGATTCTGCGCTCCCCTTTCGTCGTCTAAATAATATACCCCCCAGGGGTATTTGTCAAGTCTGTCCGAAACGCACGGTTTAGTTTGACGCAGACGCCCGCCGCGTATGCCGCGAATGCGGAAGAACGCCCGGCAGGGACGTTTGCTTTACAAGGTCGGGCTGCGTCTGCATCCGTTCGTCCGAAAGCCGGCCGACCGTGGTTTCTTCTGAGAAAGAGTATATCCCAACGGCTCCGTATTTGATTTCAATACCAAATACGGGGCATTTTCTTGATGTTTTACACTATATCTTGCCATTCTGCGTGATTTCATAGCACTGCAATTTGTGGCTTGTCGCTTATTTGTCGCTTAAATCTGCTACAAGATACGGAAAGATAGAAAGGGAAATTCGATTATTTTTGAATGAGCGTCCATCACTCTTGACAGAAAGCAGATACATGACTATAATGTTACTTATAGTCAGCAAGGAAAGGAGGGCCAACATGACGCGGAATGCAATAAGTCTTTTTTCTTCATCAGGGATTGGCGATTTGGGGTTAAAAGCAAATGGCATAGATACTGTCATAGGCTGTGAACTGCTGGAAGATCGAATGAATCTATTCCACAATAACTACCCGAACACAAAATGTTTCCAGGGCGATATATGGTCGCTGAAAGATGAAATTATAGAATATTACAAAGCTACATATACTGAATCACCGTTTTTAATTTTGGCAACACCGCCCTGTCAAGGAATGTCATCAAACGGAATGGGCAAGCTGCTTAATGATTACAGAAAAGGGCTACGTCCCAAAATGGACGAAAGGAACAGGCTAATAATTCCAGCCCTTAATATTATTGCTGCTTTGCGCCCAGAATGGGTTATTCTCGAAAATGTCGCTAATATGACAAACACCCTTATATATGATGAAGATAATGAACTTATTAACATCATAGACTATATCAAACGTATATTGGGGAACGATTATTTCGGTGAGCCTACTGTTATTGATGTGGCGGATTATGGAGTTCCCCAACATAGGAAGCGTTTGATTACCGTGCTTTCTCGGAGTGATAATGATAAAGCTAAAAAAGTCTTTTCAAGTAAGGGAAGATTATTGCCAGATTATACACACTCTATGGAAGATACTTTTTTTACTCATCATTGGGTTACTTTAAGGGAGGCTATAGGTGAACTTCCACCATTGCGAGCAGAAAAAGGAAAAAACAAGGTTGCTGGTTACAACGGTTTGCACAAAGTCCCATTGCTTGATGAAAAAAAGCTGTTCTGGGTAGATAACACTCAAGAGGGTGATACCGCATTTAATAATCAATGTGTAAATCCGGACTGTGGTTATCAAGAAAACAAAACGCATGGGGCTTCACATGACAAAGACGGAATAAATAAATCACACACAGATACACCTTTGTACTGTGAAAAATGTGGTTCTCTATTGCCACGTCCGTGGGTTGAAGATAAGAAAACAGGCGAAAAACGGCTAATGAAAGGCTTTGTCAGCGCATATAAGCGTATGAAATGGGATGAACCGGCAAGCACATTGACGCAAAATTTTCAGTATGCTTGTTCGGATAATAAAATACACCCAAGTCAAAGCCGGGTTTTGTCGCTTTATGAAGGATTGGTATTACAATCAATTGCTGATTATGAGTATTCATTCTGCGTCAATGGAAAAACTTGTGGAAATAGCCTGATAAGAGATACCATAGGAGAAAGTGTTCCACCGCGGGTTATTGACTTGATTTGCGCATATATTCTCGAACTCTCATTATAACAAAAAGGGGGCTTTTGCCCCCTTAATTATTTTACTCTATGGCCTATCCATTTTCTACCTGAAAGGGCTTCTATGTATGGTTCTGAATCTATAACTGCAATCCAGCCTTGACACATTTTTTCCACACCAGCTGAAGTCATAATAGAAACGCTTGTTGTCCTACCGCCATCTAATTTTGGCTGTACAATTTTACCCCAATCATCAATAGTAAGATCGTTACGATAGAAACACGCCGCAACGGTAGGAACCTCGTCTATGAAATCCCAGAAGATGGAAAGCAAGTTGTTTGTTTCCCTGTGGTGGGCTTTCCAGTCAAAAGAAGTAAGTTTATCAATCCGTTGTTCGCCTATAAGTGGTTTTGGTGTTACGGCTGCAGAAGGGGTACTGCCACAGGTGGCTTTTACTTCTACGCCGCCATATTTGAACGGACTGAACAAGGCCTTATCTTTAGGGTATTTCTTACCTGCCATTTCGGTATAAAGGGATTGATAATACTTAAGGCGCTGAATTGTGTTTGTCCTCAATAGGTCGGGATAGCCGTCTTGATGTAAGTTGGAATGCAGATTCCCATCAGAAAAGCGTTCAACACTTTTTGCGAAATATTCGCCTACCATCCCGCTAAGATTGCGCATTCCTAACACTTCAAAAATGTTTATATCAAATTGTTTTGTCTGTTCGTCCAGTGTGCTGATTGCATTATTACAGAAATTGATAGCTTCAATCAAATTTTCGTTGCTAATGATTTTTTCACCCTCAATAAGAACGGCATTTCTGTCATTTACGATATAGTCCATAACATTTTCTTCCTCTCTTATAAATCCTGAAAGAATATTGCAAATGTGCAATTCAACGCCTTAACGATTTTTTCAAGGTTGACTATGGATATATTTCTTTTACCGTTCTCTACACTTGCAATATAAGTTCTATCTATGTCCGCTGCTAAAGCTAATTTTTCTTGACTTAATCCGGCTGCTGTTCTCAATTCGCGGATTCTACTACCGACCTTTTGCTTTATCATGGCAAATCACCTCATCTATCTAAATATTATATTTCTGATGTTGACTTTGAATCAACGGATTATAAGTCACAATATGATAATTTGCAGTATAATGTAGAAAAGCAGGTGCGAAAACACCTGCTTGAATGCTGCGCATTAAGTTTTGAACGTGACCTCATTTTCTGGCAATGCAGTACAGCGTAATATCCTGCTTATACCCTTCAAAGGTATCAATGCGGGTGATATTCATTATTGAGATATCCTCTGAAAAGGAAACGATGCGAACCTGACTGGATCGATGCTATTCTGCGCTTGCCAAGCACTTCAGCACGCGGCAGCAGCCCGCGCCGAGTACGTCCCGCAGCCCCGCCATAAAGCCGTCGAGCCGTTCGTTCGGAACAAAAGCGAGCGCGGTCCCCGCAAAGCCGCCGCCGTGAACGCGGCAAGCGCCCTCTCCGTTCAACAGCTTCCTGCACAGTGCCAGCGTCAACGCGAGCGCCTGACTGCGCTTTTCCCCCGCAGGCGTGATGTTTTGCAGCGCGAGCGCGGAGGACAGTCCGGAGGCATTGACAAGCGCAAGAAACGCAGAAAAATCGTCCCGCAGCAGCGCATCGGCTTCTTCGCGTGCTCTGCGGTTTTCGGAAAAGAAGTGCATGGCGCGAAGCGCCGCCCGGTCGCCCGCGGCGCGCCGTACCGCAGGCAGCGATCGATAGAACGCGGCCTCGTCCACTTCGCGGAGAAACGTTTTTTGAAAACAGGCGGCGACGGCGTGCATTTCCGCAGGGATCGCGGCGTATTCCTCCGTCAGACCGGCATGATCCGCGCCCGAATCCACAACGCAGAGCGCATAGCCGGAGCGGGAAATGTCGTAAGGGATCCTCTGTACGCGCGGCTGCACCGGATCGGCAAAGTCGATCAGCACAAGCCCGCCCACGGCGGACGCCGTCTGATCCATCAGTCCGCAGGGCTTGCCGAAGTATACGTTCTCCGCATACCGGCCGATCTTCGCGATCTCCACCGCGTCGAGCCTGCCGTCAAAGCACAGCGCGTTCAGGATCTTTCCGAGCAGCACCTCGAAGGCGGCGGAGCTGGATAATCCCGAGCCGGGCAGCACAGTTGACCGCACTGCGGCGTCAAACCCGCGCAGCATACAACCCCGGTCGGCGAACCCGGCGGCGACGCCCCGCACGAGCGCAGCAGTCGTATTGCGTTCCTCCGGGCGTGCGGCAAGATCGGACAGCGAGATCTCCACGGGCGCATAGCCCTCCGAGACCACGCGAATCACATTTTCGCCGTTTTCCTGCACGTCGGCCTCTGTCGCGAGGTCGATGGCCGCGGCAAGGACCGTTCCGTGCTGATGATCCGTATGATTGCCGCCGATCTCAACGCGGCCGGGGGCGGAAAAATGATCGAAACTGCGCATGGCGCTCCTCCGTTGCAATGCTTTTCGTTCTGTTTCATCATAGCGGAAATCCGACAAAAACACCAGCCGTTTTCGCCGGAAGCGTGCATGACTGCCTTCCCTGTAAGACGCAAAAGGAATCCGTCTCGGAAGAGTCCGTTCTTCGTCGCTTCCGCCGGGCTCACTGCCAAACAACATAAAACGGACGATTCGCCGTATGTGAACCGCCCGTTTCTTTTCGCGATATACGCCGGTTTTGAGACACGGCCTGTCGCCGCAGGCGTCCTCTGTTCCGAAAATTTCTGCAAGATACAGAACGCGGCCTGCGCTCCGTCCTTGGTTGACCAAAGAAGCGGACTGTGATACCATTTTTACGCAAATGGATCACAAATGGGAGACTTTCCGATGCAGACAGAAGTGCTTTGGGGCATACTGATCCCATTTCTCGGAACGGCGTTCGGCGCAGCCTGTGTCTTTTTCATGAAAAACACGCTGAGCGACCGTGTACAGCGCGCGCTGACGGGCTTTGCCGCAGGCGTCATGGTCGCGGCTTCCGTCTGGAGCCTGCTCATTCCGGCGCTCGACCAGACGGAAACGAGCCTCGGCAAATGGTCGTTCGTACCTGCGGTCATCGGCTTTTGGGCGGGCATTCTGTTCCTGCTGCTGCTCGATCGCGTCATTCCCCATCTGCACCGCAACAGCGAGACGACGGAGGGGCCGAAAAGCCATCTTGCAAAAACGACCATGATGGTGCTTGCGGTCACGCTGCATAACATTCCCGAGGGTATGGCGGTCGGCGTGGTCTATGCGGGGTTCCTCGCGGGCAGTGCAAAAATCAGCGCAGCGGGTGCGCTTGCACTGTCCATCGGCATCGCGATCCAAAACTTCCCGGAGGGCGCGATCATCTCCATGCCGCTCCGTGCAAACGGTATGAAAAAGCCCCGCGCGTTTCTCTCCGGTCTGCTCTCCGGCATTGTCGAGCCGATCGGCGCGGTGCTCACGATCCTTGCCGCAGGCTTCATTGTCCCTGCGCTGCCGTATCTGCTGAGCTTTGCCGCTGGTGCGATGCTTTACGTTGTCGTCGAAGAACTGATCCCTGAAATGTCGCAGGGCGAGCACTCGAACATCGGCACCGTGTTCTTTGCGCTGGGGTTTTCCGTCATGATGATGCTCGACGTGGCGCTCGGCTGACAACGCCCCGAAGCGCCGGCAGGGCCGCATGGAAAACGAACCGCCGCCGTCAGAGCGCCGTTCCCTTTGTCGGAACGAAAAAGCCGCTGAGATCGACCTGCTCCAAGCGCAGCAGCGAGAGCTTTTTGTCGATACCGCCCGCATAGCCCGTCAGACTGCCGCTCGTCCCGACAACACGGTGGCACGGGATCAGGATCGAAATCTCGTTATGCCCGACCGCACCGCCGACCGCCTGTGCGGACATGTGCCGCAGTCCCCGCCGTTCCGCAAGCCGGCGCGCAAGCGCACCGTATGTTGTGGTCTGCCCGTAGGGGATCTCCAGCAGAAGCTGCCAGACCTCCTGTCGGAACGCGGAGCCGATCGGGTGCAGCGGCGGCAGGAAATCCGGCTCTTTTCCGGCAAAATAAACGTCCAGCCAGCGTTTCGCCGCGCCGAGTGCCTGCGTGTCCCGCGCTTCATGCTCGGCCGCCAGATTGTCCGCATAGTATTTCTCGCCGTCAAACCACAATCCCGTCAAGCCGATTTCGTCCGCCGCGAGCAGGATCCCGCCCAGGGGAGACTCGTAGTGCTGCGTATAGATCATGTCGATTTCCCTTTCGTTTTCTTCGGCGCACAGTCGCGCATGTCCGGCAGCGCACCGCCCGCGACCGCCCAGAGATACAGGCTTGCAACGCTGCAGCAGGGGCTGAACCTTCGCCGGTATTTTTCAAAGAGCTTGCGGTCGATCTTTCGATGGTGATACACCATGCGCAGTCCCCGCTGAATGGCAAGGTCGTCAAAGCTGAAAATATCCGGCCGCTGCAGGCAGAACAGCAGGATCATTTCCGCGGTCCAGACGCCGATCCCCTTCAATCCGCTGAGCGCGCGTATCGCGTCCGCATCATTCATGTGCTGCACGGCGTCCAGATCGAACGCGCCGGTGCAGACCTTTTCGGCAAAATCGGTGATATACTCCGCTTTGCGAAAGGTCATGCCCAAGGATTGCAGCTTTGGCACGCCGGCGGCGAGGATCGTTTCGGCATTCACTTCGCCAAGCGCCTCCTGCATCCGCTGCCAAACGGTCGCCTGCGCTTTTGTGGAGATCTGCTGTCCGATGATGTGATGGATAACGGACGAAAACAGACCCGTGTCTACCGTGCGTTCGATCCGCCCGATCCGGTCGATGACCTCGCCGAGCCGCGCATCCCGCGCACGCAGATAGTCCGTCTCCGCGTTTCCGTAATGGAAGTACATGCCGTTGCTCCGTTGTGTATTCGTTGTCTCAGTATACCACGCGCCGCTCGGCCGTGTCGAGCTTCCCGAAATGCGCGCAGCGCGGGCGGCATAATCGGAGACCGCCGCAGCGGGGAGCGCAAGCATGTACACATGTGCAATTAAGGAAACGGCGTTTGAAAAGAATAGCGTCTCATTGCAGAATCGAAGCAACTCCGCAAAAACGAACGTTTTCGATACGCATGAAAAGAGCTATCTGACTTCTCTAACAGAAATCAGATAGCTCTTTATTCTTGGATAATCTAAAATGTTGTCATTTTGTTGTCACAGGGCAATTCCCGGGCGCAAAAGTCCAGCATTTTCAAGGCTTTTTGGCCTTTCGGGGATTATTCCCACTCAATCGTTCCCGGGGGTTTGGAGGTGATGTCGTAGACGACGCGGTTCACATGCGGCACCTCCGCGATGATGCGCTCCGAGATGCGGCGAAGCACCGGGTACGGGATCTCCGCCCACTCCACCGTCATGGCGTCGGTCGATGTGACCGCGCGCACGCCGATCGCATACTCATAGGTGCGCAGATCGCCCATAACGCCTACGCTGCGCATTCCCGTAAAGACCGTGAAATACTGCCAAATCTTCTCCGAAAGCCCCGCAAGCCGGATCTCTTCCCGCAGGATCGCGTCGCTTCTGCGCAGAATCTGCAGCTTTTCCTCCGTAATATCGCCGAGCACACGGATCGCGAGTCCCGGCCCCGGGAAGGGCTGCCGCCACACCAGCGCGTGCGCAATGCCCAAATGCTCGCCGAGCGCCCGTACTTCGTCCTTGAACAGCATTCGAAGCGGTTCCACAAGTCCTTTGAAATCCACATCCTTCGGCAAGCCGCCGACATTGTGGTGGCTTTTGATGACTGCGCTGCCCGCACTGCCGCTCTCGATTACATCTGGATAAATCGTGCCTTGCAGCAGATAGTCCGCGCCGCCCAGCTTTTTCGCTTCCTCTTCAAAGACCCGGATAAACTCCTCGCCGATGATCTTCCGCTTTCGCTCGGGCTCCGTCACGCCCGCAAGCTTTTTCAAAAACCGTTCCCGCGCATCGACTGCAATGATGTTCAGATTCAGCTTGTCGCGATAGAATCCGATGACCTCCTCTGCCTCATTCTCACGCAGCAGGCCGTGATCCACAAAAATACAGGTCAACCGGTCGCCGATCGCGCGATGCACAAGCACCGAGGCCACGGACGAATCCACGCCGCCCGAGAGCGCGCCCAGCACCTTGCCCTCGCCGACCTGTTCGCGCACCTGCCGGATCAACGATTCCGCAAGCCCCTCCACGCTGTAGGTGCATTTGCAGCCGCACAGCCGGAGAAAATTTCTAAAAATCTGCTCGCCCTGCGGCGTATGCGTGACCTCCGCATGGAACTGAATGCCGTAGAACCGCTTTTCATCCGAGGCAAACGCCGCAATCGGGCAGTTTTCCGTGGATGCGATCGTGCGGAAGCCCTCCGGCAGTTTTGTCACGGAATCGTTGTGCGTCATCCAGACGACGTTCTCCATCATGCCATCGAACAGCGGATGCGCTTCAAACCGGATCGGCGTTCTGCCAAACTCTCGAATGTCCGCGGCCCCGACCGCGCCGCCGAACTGCACGGCCATATACTGCATTCCGTAACAAATGCCGAGCACGGGCACGCCCAGCGCAAACAGCCCCGGATCGCAGCCGCGCGCATTCTCCCAGTATGCACTGTCCGGGCCGCCCGACAGGATAATGCCGGAAAGCGTCTCGCCGCGGATCTGCTCCAGCGACGCCGTGCAGGGCAGAAGCTCCGAATACACGCCCGCTTCGCGCACACGTCTTGCGATCAGCTGATTATATTGTGCGCCAAAGTCAATGACGACGATACGTTCCGTCATTCGCCGTCCTCCTCGCGAAATACGATGCCGTTCTCGTCCGCAGACTCGATGATGGCAAGCGATTTCAAATTGATGCCGCGCTCACGCAGCTTTTTGCCGCCGGGCTGAAAGCCCTTCTCGACCGCCACGCCCATGCCGAGCAGCTCCGCGCCGGACTGCTCCACGATATCCACCAGGCCGCGCAGCGCTTCGCCGTTGGCAAGGAAATCGTCGATGATGAGCACCTTATCCTTTGGCCCCAGCCAGTCGCTTGCCACAAGAAGCGTGACCTTCTTTTTATAGGTGTAAGAAAAAATGTCGCTCTGATACAGGCCGCCCTCGATGTTGTCGGACTTCGCCTTCTTTGCAAAGATCAACGGTACGCCGAATTCCTCCGCGCAGATCGTGGCAAGCGGAATGCCGCTCGCTTCCACCGTCAGCACGGACGTCAGCCCCGTAAGGTCAAACAAACGCCCAAACTCTTTTGCGATCTCACGCATGAGTCGGACGTCAACACGGTGATTCATAAACCCGTCGATCTTGATGATATTGCCCGGCAGAACCTTGCCCTCCTGCCGGATGCGATCCTGTAAAAGCTTCATTGCGACCCTCTTCTTTCCGAAAGTAATATTGCGTTTATTATGCCGTATCCTGTTTGAAGAATCAAGGGGCTCTTTCAAAAACAAAAAATCTTTTCCCTCGTCTGAAAATTGTATAGGGTTGGTTCGTTTTTTCGGAACAGTTCCCCCCCCCTTCTTTTCTTTTTAGAAGAAAAGAAGCAAAAGAAAATCCATTGCCGGAACGTTGTTTTCCCGTGCTCCCGTCGGTCGCGCCAACGTGCAGCGCAAAACGGACGGTTCATACGCGAACCGTCCGTTTTTTCGTTCCGAATCATGTGCGGAAAAGCGCCTTTTCTCCGTAGGGTTACCTCTCCCGCCGTGTCTTTTGTCTCGTTTCTTCTTAGAAGAAAAGAAGCAAAAGAAAATCCTTTGCCGGAATGTTGTTTTCCCATGCTCCCGCCGCTT
>ULQM01076771.1_pt1 | contig 81960 bp, 64 predicted proteins | sample 1954451 | NCBI WGS metagenome assembly ULQM01 (sample SAMEA4835655, study PRJEB28245) | human gut metagenome | biome: gut microbiome; material: fecal sample | place: Denmark | collected 2008 | reverse complement strand
ATGGATTCTCTGGTTCCTGCATACCCGTAAAGGAGTGGAGTCAACGAAGCTGATACCTGTGCATTTACCTAAAGTCACCTTTTTGAAGAACAGAGTCAACAGGATGGCTACCTCTTTTTCCAGTTCTACAAATCGGTCATAGGAGACGACTTTTGGAAAGAGATGGCGCATATCACGGCAGATCTTTTCCAAATAGAAATGTTTCAGACAACGATAGCCCGAGTCATGGAAAAGTATCATAATGAGCATGATTCCTGCCTTTGACATGGTTGAGGCACGGTGATATGGGCGCTTCATGACAGGTTTTAGCGTATATTTTGACATCATTGCATCAAAAAACTTGCAAAAATCATCTGCAATACAAAATAATTCTATAACTTTGCTTTCGGTGATCATAACGATTATTGTTTGTAATTCTTTCTATTACTATAAAGATACGACAATTTCCATCAATTACTAAATTTACAAGCATTTGTGATTCGTCAGATTTATGTTATAATGACAAAGTCAACATATTCAGTTTAATATTTGTTTAAAATAGAAAATGTCAGAATATAATAGTCCAGAAAAAGAATGTAAATGGTATTTTGCATCAGGAATGAATTATAGTGTTGGACCAACCGATGCTGCAGAACAAAATTTTAAAGGTTCATGGGATAGTCTCATTCGTGAGTGTATCCAAAATTCATTGGACGCAGTACTTAATAAGGACAAGCCGGTTATTATCAGATTGGAATTTTGCAGAATGCCAATAAAGAGTTATCAGAATTTCTTTAATCTTAGACAACACATTAAGGCCTGTTTAAATACATTTCCTACGGCGAAGGAACAATATGCCCCTATGTTGCATTATTTTGAAGAAATATATTCAAGCAGTGATGCAAAAATATCTTATTTAAAGATCTCTGATTTTAATACAACAGGAATGTCTTATGAAAGGGACGATGATTCCTGTAACTTTTCAGCATTTGTGAGAGGAATCGGTGTGCATGGTGGAGACTCAAAAGCTAATGGGCGTGGTGGCTCATACGGTTTAGGTAAGTCCACTATTTATATGATGTCACCTATTAGAACTATGCTTGTATCTACTTTCACAGATAAAGGGCAATATGTCTTTGAGGGAGTGGCTTCACTGACAACACATAATATGGATGGAGAGAAACTGTCTAATATTGGTTACTATGATAATCAAGATGGAATGCCAATTACATATAAAGATGCTATTCCAGATAGATTCCTAAGAAATGAAGAAGATGATGGTAGTATTCTTTCTGGTACTGATATATATGTGATGGGACGTATTGAGGAAGATGGTGATATGGATGATATAATTAAGTCCGTATTGACTCATTATTGGCTTTCTATATATAAAGGGAAACTGATAGTTGAATTGATAAATACGAAGAAAGATAAAATTACTCTTGATAAGAGTAACTTAAACAAGAATATGCTTGAAAAGTTTCCTTCAGGTGTAGATAATGCTAAAAAGACATTAAATCCACGTCCATACTATAATTGTGTGGTAAATGTTGGTAGTGATTCTAATAGCGTGTGTATAAAAAAAAGTCTACCTCAGATAGGAGATGTTGAATTATATTTGTGTAAGAATAGTGAAGCTAGAACTGATCGCATTGCATTCTTCCGTTTACCATGTATGATGGTAATGCGGAGAAGTAGCAGTGGATTTTCACTCAAGATTAATAATTATGGTGTTTATGGCGTATTTGTGTGTGTAAATCCAAAAGGCGATAAGTTACTGAAAAAGTTGGAAAATCCAGCACATGACGAATGGGATGAGAAGAACTGGTATAATTCGTTAACTAGGAAAATCGAAAAGCAAGCTAATTCTGTGATGGAAGAGCTTCGTAATTTTCTAGCTAAAGAAATAGAGGATTTTTGTAAAGTTAAAGGACGTACTTCTTTGAAAATGCTCGGAGCAGGTAAGTATTTGTATACAATTCAAGATATGGTTGAACAGAATGTAGGCGATATTCAATGTTCGGTAGAGGGAGTCTTAGCTGGTGATAGATTTACAGATAAAGAGACTGGAACATATGGTGCTTACATTGATAACGAACCTCGTGTGTATCCTCCTAATCCTATTTCAGGTCTAAGATCAGGAACTATCACTAATGAGACTGGTCATGGAACCATTATACCACAAGATGAAGATAATCACAGAAAGTCTACAATGACAGTTGTTATTACCTTACCAAAGAAGAAAAAAAATAGAAAAACAATGAAAAACACAGGAGGAAATACGCCAAGACCTGCTGTTGCTTCGAGTGATTCTGCATCAGTAATTGTTCCTATCGATTATAAGGTCTATGCGAATAAAGAAAAAGACCATACTATACATAATGTATGTATCAATATTGATCAAGATGTTGAATCAGCAAGAATTAATTTTTCAGCAAAGGGAGAAGATGGTAAAATAGATAATGAATTATACATTGTTGATGCTAATGGTTCTGGAAGTTTTAATGGTATGGAACTAAAAGGTGTCAAACTTCATAAAGGAGATAATCTTCTCAAAATATGTTTTAATGATAAAATAAAACATGTGTTGGACATAAATGTCAAAACTAGATAATACATACAAATATGCAACTAAACGATAATATTAGACTTCCATATCCTTGTCTATATCTGAATATAGCAGAAGAAGAAAATAACAATAAGCCTGATTTTGAGATATTGCACCACAATATACAAAGTACGACATTTAGATTAAGCAAAAAAGTCCATAACGACGATATTGAATCTCTCATAAAGTCAGGAAAAGCTAAATATTGTTTAGAGATGGATTGTCAGCGAACTTTCTATCGGGATGCTTTCCTAAATGAAACAGGAACATTTGAGGTTACACTAACCAACAATAGATATAACGGAAAATTGATAGGTACTCTTAGTGTTGTTGCTGTAACTGAGATTAATAATTACAAGAATGTGGCTTTCGATTCTTTCTATGATAGTTTTGATATTAATATAGGTCCTGGAGAAGCATTGGCTTACTTAGGAACTATTGAGTTTATGATGGAGCAGAAGGATCTTGAGGTTAAAAGAATAACTGATGACTTTATCGAGATTGTTGCAGATGAGACTATTAAGTATAGTCGCTTCGACTTAGGAGGTGAAAAAATACTTCTTAAGTTACCACAAACCATGTATGATCAATATCAAGCAAGAATAGTCTCTAATAAGGAATACGAATCATATCTCCATGCTTCTTTCCTTTTGAATATTCTGACTTCAGCACTACAAAATATTGGCACATATCAAAATACAAAATGGGCAGAAACTCTCAGAGATAGAATAATTAAAGAGGATGTTTTGCGAGAGATTGCAGTAGGCACTGACGATAGCGATGCTTTTGATGCTGAAGGAAATTTAGCCAATCCTGATGTTGCAATAGATCTAGCACAAGCTATACTGGAAGATCCATATAAAAGAATGTTTGACAGTTTCGAAAAAGCAAATAATAAATACTATGATGATTAATCTACGTTTGTTTAAGTCAAATTATGTTGCTCAATTAAAAGCAAATGCTCAAAGTGGCATATTGAACGCATACACTGGAGAAGAATTTCTATACGATGAAAAGAATACCTTTCCAATGATAATAAAAGTAGATGAAAATATCTGCGACAAAATGTATTGTGATAGTGATCATGAGTATGAGGATGCAATTATTCTTTTTGAAGCTCTTAAAGATTTACCAGAGGTTATGGCTGCAGATCAAATTTTTTGGATTTCATTATCGCATAGTATATTTTTCCCTTATGTGAAGAAGCGTTGGGGAAAGAATATCACCGTGAAATCTGTTCTTAACCATTGGTTTTTTAATAAAGGTATGGTAAGGCATGCTTTAGCAGGATTGTGGTGGACGGTAAGACTGACGGTAGATTACAATAATACCAAAGATCCTTATCGACTGACTAAAGTAGCTTTTTGGAATTTCAGCTTCCGTACAACCTTTATGGGACCTTCTATATTTTTTCGTATTAAAAATGCTAGGACAGGAATACTTAGATTCCTTGCAGATCATGAAGAACTAAAAAATGGAATGGAGAATAAAGGGCGTTTTATAGCCGTCTATTTTAATCGATTAGGTGCAACAAAGCAGTTAGCCGCATTACCAGTAGAGTATTTCTATAAGGAAATGGAGGATAATATTGATAATATGAATTCATATAATCCACGTAATAAGTATGTTGAAGAGGAAGATACAGATGATTCTTATTAGAATTATGTTGTAAATACTTCGTACGCATCTCTATTTGATATGTGTTAGTGATTAATGTAAATTCTATAGTAATAGATTATTCGGTGTATGAGGAATTCAGAAAAGACTGGTTTTATTAATTCATTATAGAATGAAAAGAAACTTCCTTATATTATAATGTGGGATGAAACAAGCTGTGACAGCGCGATTTTCACGTCAATAATAAATTTACATCGCTGCGGCCGGTAAATCGTCACTGTAGAACCAGTGCGTATCTTCCGCTGGCTGTTCACGCTCCCCAATCAGCTTTTTTATTGCTTTTCAGAGAGACGTACTTACAATTTTTCTTGACTTTATTTTGACAAAATATTTTCGCAAAAGAGATGTAAAGGAATGTTAAATCGGGCATGGTAAGGGTCTTTCCGGTGCTATCGGTATTATGATATACCCCGTAACATAGTCCGAAAAGATTCATACGGTGTTCCGATATTGCCCATTTCATCATGCGAAAAAGCCCATATTAGGGGCTGAAAAGCACCATATCGCACTCCAATATGGGCCATTTCGCAGGCCGAAATGGTGCTTTTCGCAAAGTGACTAAATGCTTATTTAATATAAGTTGCTGGTTTTCAATGCTTTATGAAAACCTCTTATAATTCGTGTATTTGCGCCCGAAGGAGAGTCTGTTTGCAAATACGCGCTTATTTTTCGGGGTAGAGTGGGAAACAAGGAGGGAAAAACCGGAATCAGGTTACAAATTGAAAGTGGGTCGGAAGGCTGTCTTCCGGCAGCGGTAAACAATGATTATTCAGGAGCGAAGCGGCATTTACGGCAGCTGTAAACAATGATTATTCAGGAGCGAAGCGACATTGTTTCATTGTGAAAGATTTACCACAGAATTTCCATTGAGCCGATTTTTCATAGTCTAATATTTCATTATGACGGTCTGCGGGGATAATACATCGTTCCGTGGTGGCATATTTATTTATCAGAATTATTACCGTGCGCTTTACAGTGTCGCTTATTTCCATTATTTTTGTAGGAAATATCAAGAGCCGTCATCCTGTGGCCGGCAGACTATTAAAATACATTACTGGTTATAACGTGATGCGGGCGGGGCGTAAGGATGTGACATACAATGAAATACATAACTTAATAATTGATTTATAGTAATGAAAAAAACACTGTTATTTCTATCTCTGTTCATTCAGTCTATTATTGCCTTTGCGGATGATTCTGCCGGATGGCAGATCTCCACATCTGACAAGGGAGGTGATTATTATGGAGCCGTCGTGGCCAGCGGACGTATCGGCATACTGCCGTGGAGAGAGCCGTTCTCGGTGAGAGACGTGTTCCTGAACCATGTGTTCGACGCCGACGGCAAAAACGGAGTGAGCCGTGTGTTGAGAGCCATCAATCCGTTTCAGTTGCAGGTGTATATAGACGGTCGTTGCATGGAACTGAACAACGTGGACGACTGGAGCCAGACGCTGGATATGAGGCACGCCGTTCACAGCACATCTTTTTCTTATCAGAACCGCGCAAAAGTAGCCTACGATGTCCGCGCACTGCGCAATATGCCTTATGCGGGCCTCATAAACGTCAGTATCGAGGCCTTGGACGACATTGTGATAAATGTCCGCAACGTGCCGGTTGTGCCGAACGAATATCAGCAGCCGGTCACCGAGATGCAGAACATCAACGTCGAGGGCACGCCACTCAGCATAATGCGCACCCGTGCTTACTCTTTATACCGCAACAACGAGGTGTCGGCCTCGTCGGCGTTCGTACTGTCCAAGAACGACGATGCCGGCGTGGCTGCTTCGGGCAACAGCGTCGAGATATACAAGCATCTGACGAAAGGCGAGAAATTCACCTTCAGTCTTATCGGTTCAATCTGCACAAACCGCGACTTCATAGACCCGTGTAACGAGTCGAACCGACAGGTGATATACGGCGTTTACGAGGGAGTGGACCAGCTGGTCAGGGCACATGAGGCTCTGTGGAGCGACATCTGGAAGAGCGACATCATAATAGAAGGCGACGACGAAGCCCAGACAAGCGTGCGGCTCGCCCTCTACAATCTGTATTCATCCATCCGTGCGAACAGCCGTTTGAGCATCCCGCCTTTCGGATTGTCGTCACAGGGATACAACGGTCACATATTCTGGGACACCGAGATATGGATGTATCCGCCTATGTTGTTCCTCAACAACGACATGGCCAAGTCGATGATGGATTATCGTTTCGACCGTCTCGACGCCGCACGAAAGAAGGCCGAGGCCAACGGATATATGGGAGTGATGTTCCCGTGGGAGAGCGATGACGCCGGCGAGGAGGCTTGTCCGACGTGGGCTTTGACCGGTCCGTTCGAGCATCACATAACCGGCGACATAGGAATAGCGGCGTGGAACTACTACTGCATGACGCAGGACAGGAAATGGCTCGAGCAGAAGGGCTATCCGTTGATAAAGGAGATAGCCGACTTCTGGATAAGCCGCGCAACGAAGAATGCCGACGGAACATACTCGATAAACAATGTAGTGTGTGCCGACGAGTACGCCATAGGTGTGGACGACAACGCTTTCACAAACGGCGTGGCCATCGTCTCGCTGAGAAACGCATGCAAGGCGGCAGCTCTTTGCGGCATGAAATATCCGAAGATATGGAGCGAGGTGGCGGACAAAATAAGCATACACCGTTTCGATGACGGGGTGATAAAGGAATACGAAGATTATGACGGCCGCGGCATAAAACAGGTGGATGTCAATCTATTGGCTTATCCTTTGCAGCTGGTTACGTACGCATCGGATATCAAGAAAAACCTTGTGTATTACGAAGACAAGATAGACAAGAACGGTCCGGCCATGTCGTTCTCCATCTTCGCCGTGCAGTACGCACGACTGATGCAAGGTAAGAAGGCATACGAGATGTTCGTACAGGGCTACCGTCCAAACAAACTGCCTCCGTTTGGTGTGATATCCGAGGGCGCGGGCGGCACCAATCCGTACTTCACAACGGGCGCCGGCGGTATGCTTCAGGCAGTCATCAACGGATTCTGCGGACTGGAGATAACCGACAAGGGCATACGCCAGGTGCCGTCTGCGCTGCCTCCGCACTGGAAGAAACTCACCATAACGGGCGTTGGTCCGGACAAAAAGACATACACGAGAGTGCAGAAATGAGTCGTCTGATATATGGCGTAAAAGCCGTGTAAGACCATGAATGCCTTATCTTTCCTTCGCCTTACGGCTGACACTGGAGCCGCATGATACTCCGCCATCGGCCGTAAGGCGAAGGCTTTTTCATTTGTCGTTGACACATGAGCACCGGAACAGGTGGCGCGTATGTACTAAAGCTGTGATAAACACTGCGCCATACGGTTGGCGGGTTACGTATGACGCACTCTGGGCGCCGGCCTTCTTATATGAAGTTTCCCGCTTTACGACCGTTCATATTTATATTATTCCGATACGGTCATCATACTTCAGATATTTATTTTATTATATGGTTGATACCCGTCCTGCGTATTCCGCATTCTTTCCGTCATTCCGTCCGACACTTTATCATGGCCTGTCCCGCCACGCTTTCGGCAATTACGCCCGACGGACGGCTTTGCAATATAACGTAATTCACAGGACTTTAGACTGACGGTCGGGAATAAACGAAAAAAGGAGGCGATGATGTCCATCGCCTCCTCTGTTATTTTCCCATGTAAATATTCATAGAGCCTGTCGCTTTTTCCCGCCGTGCGTCACCGCTGTGCGGACTGCTCTCAGGTACAAATCAGGAGCTTTTTGTTTACTGTATGTATTTGGTTGTCGATTGTTTTGCCCACCGGTGACCATCATCCGTATTTTATGATGACCGTTATCTTAGCCTGACCATAGTGCGTATTCTTCCTGTATGGCGTGTATGGGTCGGTGCAGTGCATCATGTATATGCGGTTCTGCCGTTCGCCGCGCACCGTAAGCATGAGCGTCAGACTGCTTTCCGTGCGTTTCTCAGTGAAGTTCCCTTTCTTCGATTCACCTCTGAACACGTTGATGAATTCGTTTATTCCCATCTGGTTCAGCTCAAGCACATTCACCACCTTCAGCACCTTGCGTGTCTTAGGATCGCGTTCCACGGCCGAGGTAAATCTGCTTGTGCCCCGCGACGAGTAGTTCTCTATCATCTCGTCTATTCTGTTCTGCGCCGCTACATTAACCATTGACGTGACAAGTATCACCGCCGTTATGATAATTCTGCGTATGTCCATATCTGTGCTTATTTATTCGTTCAACATTTTTTCCACCTCGTCGCGCATGTCAGGGTCCGATATGTTGTCGAGCACATCCTGCTCGGCACGGTCTATGACGTTGTGTTCGGCGTGCTGTTCTATGCGGCGCGAGTCGGCCAGGGCCCGCTCTATGTCGTCCTGTATGGCGCTCAGGTCGTCTATGCGCCGGCCGTTCTCTATGACGTAGCTGCCTCCGTATATGCGCGCCAGCGACTGTTCCTCGTGATAGTTCGAATAGATGGCTATTCCCACAATCAGTGCCAGCATGGCCGCCGCGCCCATAAGCGCACGCCGCACTATGCTCACCGTCTTTGCCCGCTGCGGCTTCTCCTCGCTCATCGAGCCGAAAGCCTCCATCACCGGGCGCATACGTTCCAGACTGTCGGGCAGCCTTTTGCGTCTGAACACCTTGTATAGCCGTGCCTCTTCCTCCGTGGTTGTCTCGCCGTCGAAGAAGCGTTCCACGAGCCGTTCTATTTCTTTTGTCTTCTTATTGTTCATTTCTGATGTCCTCAAGATAATGTTTCCTCACTGCCATACGAGCCCTGCTGAGCGTCTTGCGCACGGCGGCCTCGCTCGTTCCTGTAAGTTGTGCTATGTCTGCGGTGCTCATTCCGTCGATGTGCCGCAGCCTGATTACTATCTGCTGTGCCTCCGGCAGCAGGTCGATGACCTTCATCACGTGACTGAACGGGTCGTTGTCTGTCACCGTCTCAGCCATATTGCGCTGTTTGTCAGACAGCGGAACAATCACCGCGTGGCGTCTCCTTATGGTGTCAACACAAAGGTTTCTGACAACGGCGCGTGCCAGAGCTGCCATCGGACTGCGCAGTTCGCCGCGCATGCCCCACAGTTTCGCAAGCGTCTCCTGTGCCGCATCTTCGGCCTCGCTGTCGCTGCCCAGCATGTGTGCGGCTGTTGCCACAAGCATGGGGCGCACCAGTTCGGCCTCGTTTTCGAATTCTTCCGTTGTCATGTATCTCTCAGTGTTGTTTCCTCTCAGTGCGTAACTCGTTGCAGCCGTGCGCACGACTGTCGTCCGCCATTGTTGTCTAAACTTGTCGTCGGGCCTGTGGTCAGAACTTGTTCAGCTTGGATGTGTCGATGTGCGACACTCCCGATCCGTCGAATGTTGTCTTGTCTGCCGTTCCCGACAGCGTTACTTTTATTCTTCCGCTCGATTTTATCTCGATGCTGCGACATTCGAGTGCCATGACGAAGCTGCCTATACCGCTGCAGTTTACCTGTGCGTCGCCGCCCTTGAAGCTCATGTCGTAATTGCTCCTTCCGTTTGTCCTCATGGTCAATTGGTCGGCCTTCAGCGCGCCATGCTTTTCGTCAATGCCCGAGTTTTTCATGCTTATGGTGCGTGCCGTCACGTTTCCGGTGATGTCAGACCTGCCGCTGTTGGTATAAGTATAAGCGTCGGTCAGGCTGAACGAGCCCTCCATCTTGTATATTCCGCTGTTCTTCAGTTCTGCCGTCGCGCCTTTCACGCCGCCTTCTATGGTCAGTTTCCCGCTGTTGGTGCAGTCATAGTCGCCGGTCAGAGCGAGCGAACCTTCCATTCTGCTTATTCCGCTGTTCTTCAGTTTTGCCGAACTTCCTTCCACGTTTGCCGACAAGTCAATCTTTCCTGAATTGTCTATTGTCAGGCTTCCGCCTTTTATGTCGCTGTTATTTAAGGTCATTATGCCGTCGTTGTCCACCAACATGAGCGTCGCGTTTATCGTCGGCACGTCTGCATTAAGCTTTCCGCTGTTGTGTATCTGCATTCCGTTCGCGCCGTTGGCGTGTATGTCCTGTGTCTTCAGGTTTAATATGCCTTTGTTTCTTATCAGCAGTCCGTCGCTGTTGAATGTCCCTGTACGGAATCCCATTATGTCGGTGTTTTCCAGAGAATTTATATCCGGAGCCGTGAGATACATCGTGATTTTATTCTTCTCGTTGTTGTTCTTATACTCCGGGTCGTCATTTTTCTTTTTCAGAACGAGAACACCATCCATCACCGATATGTCTGTCTGGTCGATCACATCCTGTCTTGCGCTTATCCTTACGCTGCGTTTTGAGCCCTGCGTGTAGTGTATGTCCAGGCTCACTTCCGATTTTATACCGCTGAATTTGCCAAGGTTCAGAGTCTTTTCCACCTCGTTATTGTCCGTCATTCCGGCCATGACTGTCATGTCATTATCCGTCGTGTTCTTGCTCACACCGCTGCAAGAAGTAAGGCATAATATAGAGATAATAATTGTCAGAGCCAAAGTTTTAGTTTTCATAATATGTGTTTTTAATTTTGTTTCACGTTTTATTTATATTACGCATCAGCGTCGTTTTTGTGACACTTGGGGCATTGCTTTTTGTGAAAAAGCGGTGACCGACGGATGAATGGGCGGAATGGAATACACTGTTCCGGCGGTTCAGATACGCCGTATGGGTTCAGTGGGCGGGATTCTTTCGCTATTATGCCTTATCTGTGTGCGGACTTGCTCACGTAGTCTTGCACGTCGCGGCTGCGCGTTGCCACCTTTATCTGCCGGCAGGAGTGGGGAGACGGTCAGAACTTGTTAAGCCTGGATGTTTTCAGATGCGATATTCCGGAGCCGTCGAACGATGTCTTGTCGGCCGTACCCGAGAGCTCTACGTTTATCTGTCCGTTCGAGTTCACCTCTATGCTACGGCAGTCGAGTGCGAGTCTGAATTCTCCCATACCACTGCACTTGAGCTTTGCGTCGCCACCGGTGAAACTCATCTTGTAGTTGCTTTGGCCGTTTACGCTCATTGTCAGTTGGTCTGCTTTCAGACTACCATCCCTGCTGTCCATTCCTGAATTGGACATACTGATGGTCTTTGCCGTCACACCACCGTTGTTGTCCGCCTGTCCGGAGTTGTCGTAAATATAGCCACCGTTCAGTCTGAACGAACCTTCCATCCTGTACACACCCGTGTTTTTCAGTGTTGCCGACGTGCCTTTCACGTCGCCTGACATGCTCATTTGTCCGCCATTGCTGAATGAATAGTCGTCGGTAAGGTTGAACGCGCTTGTCAAGTTGCACACCCCTTTGTTTTGCAGTTCGGCTGTAGAACCCTCAACATTGCCTGAGAATGTCAGCTGTCCGGAGTTGTCCAGTTTCAGACTTCCTGTTATGCCGGTGCTTCTGAATGTCAGCATGCCCTTGTTGTCCAGTGAGAACATTCTCACGTCCACCGCCGACATCTCTGCCGTCATCCTTCCGCTGTTGTCTATGCTCAGTGTGCTGCTGCCTTTGCCGTGCACGTTCTGTATGTTCATATCGAGTATTCCCTTGTTTCTTATCTGCAGTCCGTCACTGCCGATCAGCTTAGTGTAAAACTTCATTATGCCGCGGTTATCTATGAAGTTTATATCCGGAGCAGTGACATACAGTGTGATTTTATCCTCCTTGGAGCCTCTGCCGGAGCCGGACTTGTTGTCTTTCTTTTTCAGAACGAGAGTCGAACCGTTCACAGATATGTCGTATCTGTCAATCTGTTCCTTGCTTGTGCGCATCCTCACGTTGCGTTTTGAACCCTGCGTATAGTGTATGTCCACAATCACGGACGACTCTATGCCGTTGAATTTGCCCAGCTTCAGGGTCTTTTCCACCTCGCCTTTGCCGGACAGTCCTGCCACGACCGTCATGTCGTTGTCGGTAGTGCTATTGCGTGCACTGCCGCATGAAGCCATGCATAAAGTGGTGATAAGGATGGACAATGCCAAAGTTTTAGTTTTCATAATATGTATTTTAATCTTGTTTCGTATTTTATTTAACGTGAGTCCGGTGGTTCGTTGAGGCTTGTAATGCCGGTGATAAGCGGAAACCGTTGCCCTTCCGGATTGGACTTTTATGGAGATATGCTTTTACGCGAGATGCTTATCAGTCAAGTCGTCCGTCGAATGGAAATACAGCTTTTGCCAATCCGCGAAGGCATGGTGAAGCCCCTTGTACCAAAGACAGACTATTGCTGTATGTGCGCTGTTTCGTATGGGACGTACTTAAAGTATTCTTCAAACTGATCAATACGGTTTACATAATAAGTCTCGCCGCAACCGTTTATCTTAATCTGGTCTGCCGTAAACGAGATGAGCGACCAATATATTCCTCCGTCAGGATTGAATACGCATGCATTAGGATTGAATTTGCTGTTGTCAATCTGCAGATTGTCTGCGGCGATATTATAATTATCAGGTGCCATATACGATGTCAGTTCTCCGGTATTATTGTTGCGCATCATACGGATGTTCTGAAAAAACAATGTGCCGTTATCGTTGTTCGCCGTTGCTGCTGCCCGGATATATGTCATGTTAGGATTAATCAGATAGATAAACATGTGGCGGTTGGTATTGACCTCACACATAAAGATATCGCCGTCTTTTCCAAACTTAGCACCAAGCCTCCATTCCTGTAGACACTTGCCTACGTCAGACTTGCTGTTCGCACGGGATTTTTCATAAGGCTTGCAGGTCTCTATCTCCTCCACTTTAGACATTACCTTGTCTCCGATACGCAGAGTCTTGACGGTTACTCCGTTAACAGTCTTAATCCCATCGGTGAGTACGAGAGGCGCGGCCGTCTCAACTACAAATGCCGAATCCTTGTAAGTGGTGCAGCTGTATATGTCTTGCGTAGGAACGTTGAGAAACGCTCTCAAACCCGCTGGAGTCTTCTCGAAGAACATACATACACTGTCTGTTATGACCGCTTCGGCATCGTTTGAGGCCCAGACGCCGCGATGTTTTGAGAAATCACCGGCGAAAGACATACCGGTAAGTACGAAGGTAAGTAAAAAAGCAAAAAATAATCTTTTCATAATATGTGAATATAATTGATTTAACGTGGTCAGACGAATTGTAAAAGTCTGCAAGTTCGGCAATCGGCTGAGATGGTTCTATCGTCGTGTTACCTGAAATCAGGAAAATAGAAACCTGCGGTTACCGATAGCGAAGACTTGTCGTTTATATAACGCATCGTCGTCGTGTTTGTGATATGCGGGGCGTTGTTTTTTGTGATAAAGCTATGACCGGCGGACGGATGGACGAAAGAAAGCACGCTGTCTTGGCGTTGTGGCTGTGTGTCGTCACCTTTGTCTGCCGGCGATAGTGGGGTGACGGTCAGAACTTGTTAAGTTTGGAAGTGTTCAGATGCGATGAACCGGAGCCTTCGAACGACGTCTTGTCGGCCGTGCCGGAGAGCGTCACGTCGATGAATCCGCCTGAGTCAACGTCGATGCTACGGCAGTCGAGAGCAAGATTGAAGTTGCCGACGCCGCTGCAGTCGAGGAAAACGTCTCCACCTGTGAAACTTATCTGATATTTGCTGTTGCCGCTGATGTCTATCGACATACGGTCTGCTTTAAACGCACCGTTGCGCTGTTCCTGTCCGGAACTCGATATGTTGATGGTCTTTGCCGTGATGTCTCCATCGCCGGAAGCCAATCCGCTGTTGTCAAAACTATATTCGTTTGTCAGTACGAACGTGCTGCTGAGTTTGCACATTCCGCTGTTGTCGAGTGTGAAATCAGCACCTTTCACGTCGCCCGAGAATGTCGTCTGTCCCGAATTGTCTATATACAGCGAACCGTTTATGCTTTTGCCGTTGAACAGCAAAGTTCCCGTGTTGTCCAGTGACAACTGTTTCGCGTCCACTGTCGGCACCTCCGCCGTGAAGTTTCCTATGTTGCTTACGCTCATACCGTTCTCACCCGTACATTTAATGCTCTGCACGTTTATCTTGAATAAGCCGGTAGTGTTTATTGCCAGTTCATCGTTGTCTATATGTACTGCGTAGAATTCCATGCCGCCTCCATCGTTATTCAGCATTCTTATCTGAGGAGCCGTGACATACATCTTGATTTTGCTGTTGACGTCGCCGTTCAGATAATATATCTGACCGTTGTCCATTATGATATTCGGGTGGCTCTGTCGGTTGCCGTCTTTTGCTTTAAGCGTGATGGTAGAACCGTTCATCGATATGTCGGTGTTGTCAAGCAGGTCTTGTGGCGCGCTCACCTTAACACTGTATTTTGCGTTCTGTGCGTAGTGTATTTCTATATCCACATCCGACTTTATTCCGTCGAAGTTACTGAATTTCAGCGTCTTTTCCACATCATCCTTATCCGTCGGCTCAGTCACGGTAGTAAGATGATTATCCGTTGTGGTTTTGTTGGCACCGCTGCATGATGTCATGCCTAATGTCGAGATAAGAATTGTCAATGCCAAAGTCTTCATTTTCATAATATATATGTTTTTAATTCTGCTTCGCGTTTTATTTATATTACGCAGCAATTTCGTATTTGTGACATGCGGAGCATTATTTTTTTTGATTTTTGTGAAAGCGGATGACTGTGATATGTCGGTCGGAAGAAAGCCTGACCGCGGCTTTTGCTTACGGATGAGCATTGTTTACTTATGCCGAAAAGAAAACGATGCGGGCAACTTTCAAATTGTAAGCGTTTTTTGATTTTTACGCCTCAGTTTACTGACATACCCCGAAAAATAAGCGCGTATTTGCGGACAGACTCTTCCTCGGGCGCAAATACGCGAATTATGAGAGTTTTTTTATAAGGCGTTGAATATCAATGATTTATGTTTAAAGGACATTTTTTTCGTTTTGCAAAAAGCACCATTTCGGCCTGCGAAATGGCCTATATTGGAGTGCGAAATGGTGCTTTTCGTCCCCTGAAATAGGCTTTATCGCACCGCGAAATGGGCAATATCGGAACGCGGGATGTATATTTTCGGACTATGTTACGGGGTATATCATAAGACCGTTATGGGCGAAAGTACCTTTATTATGTCTGATTTAACATTCATTTACATCTCTTTCGCGAAAATATTTTGTCAAAATAAAGTCAAGAAAAATCGTAAGTATGCCTTGCTCCATAGCCCCCTGTGGAGCCTGTCGAGGCAATAAACCGCGCGTAATCTCGTTATCATATCAGTATGCAATGGACAGACCAGATACGCCGTGTTAAGATTCTGCTCGTTGTGGCAGCCGTGATAATAGCTGTCGCATCGCTGCTCGTGTCTCATTTTCTCATCCGCGATCTCTCGGCAGAGGAGCACAAGAAGATGGAGACGTGGGCCGAGGCCATGCGCACATTCAGCAATGCCGACAGCAATGCCGACCTGAATCTCGTGCTCAACGTGCTGAACAGCAACACCACCATCCCCGTGATCGTGATGGACGAGAACAAGAACGTGCAGACCTTCCGCAACCTTACCATACATTCGTGCGACAATTATGCCGACACGCTCGCCCATGTCAAGGCCGAGGGACTGCGGCTGTTGCAGTCGGACAAGGTGATAAAGGTGGCGCTGTCCGACAGCATCCCTTCCGGCTACGTGTATGTGTGCTACGACGACTCGGTGATGCTCCGCCGCCTGTCGTCCTATCCTTACGTGCAGCTCGGCGTGGTGATGATTTTCGTTGTCATAGCCATCTTCGCCCTGCTCACCTCGAAGAAGGCGGAGCAGAACAAGGTGTGGGTGGGCCTGTCAAAGGAGACCGCCCATCAGCTCGGCACACCCATATCGAGCCTCATGGCGTGGGTGGAGGTGCTGAAGGAGACTTATCCGTCGGACGAACTCATCCCCGAGATGTCCAACGACATAAAACGCCTGCAGCTAATAGCCGACCGCTTCTCGAAGATAGGGTCGTTGCCGGAGCTTGTGCCCACCGACCTGCGCGACGTTATGGACCATGTGGTGAACTATATGGACCGCCGCACGTCGTCGAAAATTAAGATGACCTGCTGCTTCCCCGACACCGACGTGATTGTGAACATCAATGCCTCGCTCTTCGAGTGGGTGATCGAAAACCTCTGCAAGAACGCCGTCGATGCCATGAGTGGCGAGGGCAGCATCACCATAACCGTTTATGACGAGCCGGGACGCACGGCCGTCGAGGTGAGCGACACGGGCAAGGGCATAGCGAAGAAGAATCTCGGCAACGTGTTCCGCCCGGGTTTCACCACGAAGAAACGCGGTTGGGGCCTCGGCCTTTCGCTCGCAAAGCGCATCGTGGAGGAGTATCACCACGGTAGGATATACGTGAAAAGCTCGGAGCCGGGACGCGGTACGACGTTCAGGATAGAGTTGAGGAAATAGTCGTTCGGGCGTTTCCAATATGTTGCGGAAACGCTGTAATAAGTCGAAAAACAATATATTAACTAAAAGAATTAGTTAAATAACTAAACGATTTAGTTTTATTAACTCCTTTTTCTTGTGTTCAACTAAAAGTTTTAGTTACTTTGTCATCGTAACAACAGAAACTATTATGAAGACACTTACGAACAAGGAAGAAGAGATAATGAATCATTACTGGGACCGCGGTGACATGCAGATACGTGAGCTTCAGAGTTGTTATGACGACCCGAAGCCTCATGTGAACACTCTGTCAACGCTTGTGCACATACTCGAGGAGAAGGGTTTCCTGTCTCATAGGGCATTGTCGGCACGCTGTTTCCAGTATTTTGCCACGGTGAGCCGTGAGGAGTACAGCCGCGGATCGCTGAAAAACGTCATACGTAAGTTCTTCGGCAACTCATATCTCGACGCCGTGTCGTCGCTTGTCAAGGAGGAAGACCTCACCGTGGATGACCTTAAGAAACTCATCGACATGGTGAAGGACAAATAGCAATGCGCCTTTGTCGGCACGCTGCATTGCGCTTCTGCCGCAGCCATGTGCCGGACTGGACAAACAGGAAATACTAATCTGAAAACAAAATAAATATGGGAATGTTCTTCGTATATATAATAAAGGTGGCAGTGCTTCAGACCGTTTTCTATCTGACGTACAAACTGCTGCTCAGCCGTGAGAGCTTTCACGCCTTCAACCGCGGTGTGCTGCTCACGATGCAGGCGGCCGCTCTCCTGCTGCCTCTTCTGCACATCACGCTGGAGACGCCGGCTCCCGTCCATCATACCATCGCCATTGCCGAGGCGGCATTCGTACAGACTGCCACCGTGGCGGACGGCGATGGGGCGGGGCTTACGTTCATACAAGTGCTCACGCTGGTGTGGATTGCCGGTTTCGTGCTGCTGTTGGTGCGGTCGGTTGTGTCGCTGGTGCGTCTTACGATGCTTCTCCGTAGCGGACGATTGTGCGAGACCTGCGGCACGCTGGTGACCGTAGTCAGTGGCGACACGGCACCTTTCAGCTGGTTCAACCGCATAGTAATCAGTCTGAAAGACTATCTGTCGGGAGCACGGGAGATAGTTATACACGAGCAGGCACACGTGAGCCACCATCATTCTGTAGATATAGCTCTGTGCAACACCATAATAATGTTCTGCTGGTTCTCGCCGGCAGCGTGGCTGTTGCGTGCCGAGCTGCGCGACGTTCACGAGTATGAGGCCGACGACGCAGTGCTCCGCCGAGGTGTCGATGCATCCGGTTATCAGCTCCTTCTCATACGCAAGGCAGTAGGCGAACGCCTTTTCGCCATGGCAAACAACCTGAACCAAACTAACTTAAAGAAACGTATAACTATGATGAAAATGAAAAAATCAAATCCGTGGAACCGTGTCAAGGCAGCCATAGTGCTCCCTTTGGCCGCAGTGTCTGTAATCGTCTTCGCCACTCCGGCAGCCACAAAGATGGCCGGTGAGGTAGCGCAGGAGAGTGGTAAGGTAGTGTATGAAGCCGGCGCGATGATAATGAAGGCAGACATGGAGAGTGAGAACGTGGCGTTGGCAAAGGCTTCCGCCACTGGAAAAATGGCTGTGTCGGCCGACTCAGTGAAACAATCTGTAAAAGTGGGAGCAAAGTCTGTTCCTGATAATGTGCTTGTTGTGATTGATGGCCGTGAGACAGACATGAACGAGTTGAATGGTCTTGACGTGTCAAAAATAAATTCGGTGACTGTACTTAAGGACGATTCTGCTATTGGAATATATGGCGAGAAGGCTAAGAATGGAGTGATTGTCGTGACCATGAAAAAGTCTGCTGATGAATCTTCTGCTTCTTCCGCCTCTTCAGAAAATACGGCAACGGCAGGCAATGTGAATACTATTACGATACACCAAAAGGGCAATCCTGCGGCAGCAGGTGACGTGATGGATATGAGTCTTGTCAAGTTGAGCAGTAAAGGAAACAAATCAACTAATGTCGAGGTTTACAACATGGAGGAAGAACCCACCTACATGATTGACGGCAAGACCGTGACAAAGGAAGAGATTGAAGCCATTTCGCCGGACGATATAGAGTCGGTTGTGGTGAATAAAGGCGGCACTTCAGGCGAGAATACGGTGAATATATTTCTTAAAAAGAAAGCAACAGACGAATAATCCGCGGTTGCGTTGATCGTAACCCTGTGACATCTGTCTGTCTCCGGCGCGCGACGTACGGGACGGGCAGATGGATTTTACGTTTCATCATAGTAGGTCATAATATTTATTCTGCGCGATACGGGCATGGCCGCGGCACGGTGACGGAGTGCATATCGCTGTGGAACATATAACGAAGAAGACCGTGGCACGGGCTGAGAGCCTCAGTGCCACGGTCTTCGCATATTGTCGCGGTGTGTCGGTCAAGTCAGAGTTTGTTTATGGCGGCCTTCGCCTTGTTCACAGCTTCGGCGGCCGTTGTCTTGTCGAGTTCCTTCGTGCCGAACGCCGACAGGATTTTTTCTATTTTCTTCAGCATCGATTTGTTGCCTTTGCCACGTGCTTCCTCCTTCAGCAGGCGCACTTTCTCATACTGCTGTATGCCTTCAGTCATGCGCTCAAACCTTATCGAGCTGCGTCCGTCGGGATAGACAATGAACGGGTCGCCGGCCGGCCATGCGGTGAAGCAGGCGTCGGTGAGCGGACTCACCGTCCAGCTGTTGAATGCCCAGCGCAGGTATCCGTCGAGTCCTTCCTTTGCGCTGTGCCATGCCAACCACTCCGACTCAGCCGGCGGACTCTGTATGAAGGTGTTGGGGCGCGGCGGTGTGCAGCATGTGTAGAACGTGGAGTTCATGCCTGCGGCACGCCTGCGGGCGATGCTCTCGGCAGGGAAGTCCTCGTTTATTATCACGCAGTAATCGTCGAGCTTGTCCTCCAGCTCCTTGTGATATGAGCCCGCGAGCGCCACCTTGAAGCCGCTGTCCGCCTTGCGTATCACCTCGAGCGTGGCGAGCATGTCTTTCAGTTGGCGTTCGTCCATGGCAATATAGGTGATGTCGAACCAGCCTTTCTCTTTCAGATGAGCGGCGAACGAGCGCAGCATCTCCGTCCACAACTGTTCGTAAGCCTTGTCGCCCGGCTTGGCGTCGATGGCCTTGAACGAGTTGGTGGCCTGGTCGAGATAAGTGAACGACAGCTTCCATGGAATCATGGAGTAGCAGCTTATCTGTTTGTTGATGCCGAGACCTGTCATGAACTCCACCCATTTGTCGAACGCGGTGTAGTCGAACGCCCATGTGCCGTCGGCCTTCTTCATCCACGTTATCATGTTCGGGAACGCGTCGTAGGTCTGTCCGTTCCACGGACGATGGGTTATCGGAACGGTTATCGTCTTGCCACCGCCGTCGGCATACAGCTGCATTATGGGGCGCATGAGTCTGAAGTGCTCGTCGCTGAACGGCTCCACGTTGTAGTAACGGGCCACGGCGTACGGGTTCTGCCACAGGTCAAGGTGGAACTTCCAGTCCTTGGCAGGCGGCAGCGTGCGGTTCTTCACCTTCACGTTGAGGCGCAGCGACGCTATTGTCCTGCCGTCGGCCTTCACCTCTACGGTGCCGCTGTATGTGCCGGCCTTGGCGTCGCGCGGCACGCTTATGCTCACCCATCCGCAGCGGGTGGTGTTGGGCTCTATGTCGAGTCGGGACGTCAGGTGGTCGATAGGGTCGGCCACGAGAAAATGTCTGTACTCATCCTGGTTGCGGCCGCTGCACGTGTTCTGTCCGTCCTTCTGCAGTTCGTCCGCCATTACATATCTCACGAATGCCGTCCGCACATTCGCCTTGCTTATTGTTGAGGCTGAGCCGGTGAGGTCGTCTGCCTCGAAGGTGAGTGCGGAGAGCTTCTCCGGCGTGCTCACTGCGAGCTGCGCCGATACTTTCTCGCCCCGCCATGCCGTGAGACTTATGCTACGGGCGGTTGTTCCGGCGGGCAGTTCCTTTTTGTAACGGGTGTCTGTGTCGCCCCATCCTACGGTGATACTTTTCACCGCGCTCCACGCTTTGGCGTCGGTTGCGGTGGGGTTGGGCAACTCGTCATAGTCGGTCGTGACCTGTCCGAATGTGCACAGCGCGCCTGCAAACAGTGCGGCGAGCAGTGCCGTCCGTCTTTTGCTGATAGCTTCTGGTTTCATGTTGGCATTATTGCTTTTGAGGGTTAGTATATTGGATTTCTGTTATCATCGTGATAAGATGCGTGCGTCTTCGTGGAATTATATCCTGTTGCGCATCTTAGTGTCCGCATATTTATGTATTTTACAAATATAGTGAAAGGTGAGAGCAGAGCCAAAGCGGGGAAACGAAGTTTTACCGTACTGGTCTATGCCGAACCGTATCCTATATTATACAAATGTATGAAAATACATCAACTTGCGCAAATGAATCGCGCGTTTTTTAATTTCAATCAGTCGTCCGACTTCATACCGCTATCTGTTCAGTTCGCGTAGCGCCGCCAACAGGCACATTAAGACAATACGGACATAAGTGCACTGCAAAACAATACGCCGAATGATAAAAAAACGAAAAATGCGGACGGAGACGTTAAATTTTCGCTTTTAAAATCGCCCAAAATTCGTCTGAAATCATTCGCGGCGGAATTTTGCGCGAAAAAACCGCAAAATTTCGCGATTTTTGTAAACCGTTGTCTGACAGCGGTTTACGGTAAACGATGACGCGGATGCATTTTCTTCGTTCTGCGAAAGAGCCCATTTCGCACTCCGATATGGGCCATTTCGGGTGGTGATATGGCCTATATCAGGCCGTGAAATGGGCTTTATTGGAGTGCGAAATGGGCTCTTTCGCAGAACCGACGGTGCGAAACGGGGTGAGAAATGCCCGGAACGGGCTTTTCGGGAGGCATTTTATGGTCGGAGATTTTCTGGAATGAGAAAATCGGAATGTTAAATGCCGTGTCCTGACTGTGAGCGGATGTTAACGGAAATTTGCAAAGACGGGCGCAGTACGGGTGGGGCATTTTTTCTGTAAAAACGAGCGTAAAACAGCGGTGTGGGCGGCAGGTTGCCGGTGGTTGACGCTCAGACTCAAAATATATTATCATCAGATATATTTTGTTTTATTATGATATCATCAGTCCGTACGCCGTTTCCTGTCCTTTTGTCGGCATCACGTCCGCCGTTGTTTCCCTACCTGTCCAGCCACGCTCCCGGCAAAGCCGTCAAACCTGTCGGCCGGCGACAAAATGGAATTTTCAGGGCCACAAACGGCCTATTTGGGTTAAATAATATGATTTTTTGATTTTTTATATGCTGGAATGAAAATAATTTGTAACTTTGCATCCCAAAGGCAGTAAATGTCTGCGTGCGTTTGAAACATCTTGTTTCGGCGCGGCGGAATGTCTGCACAGACTATCCATATTAGCCCGATGTTCAGTTTGGAGTCTTTTAAAATAGATTTGAAAGGGTTGGAGACCGACGTCACAACGTTTGAGTATGACCTCGGCGATGCTTACTTCAGTGCCATCGGCGGCTCGGAAGTGAGTGGGGGCGACGTGCTCGTGCGTCTGGACGTGCGCCGTTCGTCGGCCTATTTCGAGCTCGACTTCTCCATCTCAGGCAATGTGACTGTGGTTTGCGACTTGTGTCTGGACGACATGGAGCAGCCCATCGAGACACAGAACCACATCGTGGCTAAGTTTGGTGACGAATGTTCAGCAGACGAAGACCTCGTCGTCGTGGATGAGAGCGAAGGCATCATCGACGTGGCGTGGCTCATATACGAATTCATTGCTCTTGCCGTTCCCGTCAGACACGTGCATGCACCTGGCAAATGTAATCCTGTCATGATAAAGGCTCTCGAAGAGCACTCGGCTGCCCGAAGCAGCGAGGAGAACGGAGCGACGGCGGTGGATCCGCGTTGGAGTGAATTGGAAAAATTAAAAACAATAATTAAAGATTAAAAGAAAATGGCACATCCTAAAAGAAGACAGTCAAAGACTCGTACACTCAAAAGAAGAACTCATGATAAGGCAGTAGCTCCTACACTGGCAGTATGCCCTAACTGCGGCGCTTATTATGTTTATCATACAGTATGCCCGACCTGCGGATATTACAGAGGTAAGGTGGCAGTCGTAAAGGAAGTTGCTGAATAATCGATGGGAAAGATCAACGCGATAATCACCGGCATCGGCGGATACGTGCCCGACTATGTCCTCAACAACGAGGAGCTGTCGCGCATGGTTGACACGAGCGACGAGTGGATTATGACTCGCGTCGGCATTAAGGAGCGTCACATCCTTGCCGAGGAAGGTCTCGGCACGAGCTATATGGCGCGCAAGGCAGCCAAGCAGTTGCTGAAGAAGACCGGCACGGATCCTGACACCATCGATGCTCTCATCGTCAGCACTACAACGCCTGACTACAAATTCCCTTCCACGGCTTCAATCGTACTGGGTAAGCTGGGACTGAAGAATGCTTTCGCATTCGACCTTGAGGCTGCTTGCTGCGGATTCCTCTATGCGTTCGACATGGCTTCGTCGATGATACGGAGCGGACGCTGCAAGAAAGTGATTGTCATCGGAGCCGACAAGATGTCGTCGCTCGTTGACTATCGCGACCGTACCACCTGCGTGCTCTTCGGCGACGGTGCCGGAGCCGCGCTCGTTGAGGCTACGGAGGAGGAGAACGTAGGTGTGCAGAACGCTTACTTCCGTACTGACGGCATGGGACTTCCGTTCCTCCACATGAAGGCCGGCGGTTCGGTTTGTCCTGCTTCTCACTTCACCGTAAACCATCGTCTCCACTATCTGTATCAGGAAGGCCGCACGGTGTTCCGCTATGCAGTGACCAACATGGGCGACGACGTGCTCAAGGTGATGGAGCACAACAATCTGACAGCCGACGACGTGACATGGGTCGTTCCTCATGAGGCAAACATGCGCATCATCGAGGCTGTGACCAAGCGCGTGGGCATCCCGATGGATAAGGTGATGGTGAACATCCAGCACTATGGCAACACCAGTGCAGCCACCATTCCGCTTGCCCTGTGGGATTATGAGAAGAAACTCAAGAAGGGCGATAACGTCATCTTTACGGCATTCGGAGCCGGTTTCGTTCACGGAGCTTCATTCTATAAGTGGGCTTACGATGGCGACAAGGTGAAGGTGGCCGACGTGAAATAAAGAGAATACATTAATCATTCATAAGAACGTGTGTACGGCATGAACTGTACACACGTTTTCTTTTTTCTGAATCCATGCTTTTGCGGCTTTCATGGTGCGACTTGTGAAGAAGGCGTGTCTCATGACGTGGTAGTGGCGGTGTGGCCGGTATGTGCTGTGGCCGGAGTCTGTTGCTCCCGGTGGCCCTGATTGTCGCTTATGGTTGGCTGGCTTTTGGGCTCGGGTCGCGCGGTGTGCTGAAGGTCGGTTGGCGGTCGTGTGTCTGGGGCGGTCGTGATGGGGCTCATGGTGTGTTGGTCGGAGCGGATGTAGGGTGGCCGGCGCGCCCGTGTGTCATAGCGATTTGCGTATTGTCAGGTTCCACGGGTTGTCTATGTTCACCGTCTCCTTGCGTTTCAGCAGCGCAGCCATGGTCTTGCCCATTTTCTTGAAATCGGTTGATAGGGTGGTGATGCCTCCGGCGAGAATCTCCTTCAGCGGCGTGTCGTTGTATGATATGATGCCGAACTCCCGTCCGGGTTCCATGCCCTGGCGTGCCGCTTGTTTCAGGACTTTCACGAGATCGGTGTCGTTCGCGATGATAAACAGGTCGGCCGTGGTGATGTGCTTGCCGTTGAAACCGTTCATGTATTTACATTCGAATCCGTTCTCGCGTGCGAATCTCTGAAGTCCGGTGAACCGTTCGTAAGGCTCCTTTGCCTCACTCTGAATCATGCATATGCGTTTGTATTTCCGCAGATGGGGCAGTCCGGACACGAGAGCGTTGTATGTGTCGTTCTCGAAGTTCTGTCCCACGCCGGAGTAACGGCCGCGCAGTTCGTTGTGGTAATGGTCGAGCAGGAACACGCGTCCGTTGAGGCTGTCGAGCAGCGGTGCCAGTCCCTGGAACTTTCCCGGCATAAGCACGTAGGTGGTGTATTTGCCGTTGGCCTCGCGCAGCAGCGTTTCGAACACCCGCCGGTTGTAATTATGGAATTGCAGGTCAACCTTGTCGTCCTTGTCGAGAGCCGACATGAAGGCGTCGTAGAGTTCCTGCTTGAAGGAGTTTATCTCGTTGAAGAGCAGGAAAATGTTCTGCTTCAGGTTCAGGCGTACGTTGCTCACAAAGTAGCCTATGCCCGGTGCCGACGATATTATGCCGTGGGCCTTGAGCTCCTTTATGCCTGCGAACACGGTGTCGCGCGACAGGTTGAACATGTGGCGGTACTCGTTTATGGATGGCAGTTGGTCACCTTTTTTTATCTCGCCGCTGTTTATCCCGTCTATCACGTGGTTTACAACCAGCTTGTATTTTGATTCGTTCTGTTTCATGTATTCTGCGTGAGTGTGTGAACACGTGAAGTGTCTTTTGCAAATATACGCATAATATCCGGTAAAATAAATATCTTCACATAGTTTAATTTTATTAATTTGAATGTGATACCTAAAATATGTGCTGTCAATCAGACTGTTATAAAAAATTAAAAATCGTACCAGTTCGTATCAGTATGGAATAATATCGCTATATTTGTCACGGAATCTAAATCATTATTAACCGTTAACGTGTATTTATCGTTAAACAAAACAGACGCTTATGAGAAAAGGTTTTATTATGTTGTTTTCGCTTGTCGTGCCGCTGACTCTCTCGGCGCAAAGCCGCATTACGGTGGATGCCGCAAAGGTGGAAGGCACAATTCCTCAGCTGATATATGGAGCCGGGGCTGAGGATGTGAACCATGAGATATACGGAGGCCTGTATGATCAGCGTATATTCGGTGAGAGTTTCGAGGAGCCGGCGTTCACTCAGATCAGTGGTTTTGCGTCTTACGACAACCAGTGGAGCCTCGAGGGTGACGTGTTGAGGCTGGACACGGATGGTTTCGGTAAGATTGTCTATAACGGCCGTAAGCTCAGTAAAGCGACGGTTGAGGTGGATATGCGCATTGACGGGGCTGATGCCATAGCCGGTTTCATATTCAATGTCAGTGGCGCTGCAAATGGAGCTGACGCCTTCAACGGCTATGAGATAAGCCTCGACGCCGGCGACCGTAAGCTGGTTGTGGGTAAGCACGAGAATAACTGGCAGCCGATCACCGAGGTGCCTGTGGAGTTCAGCCTGGCAGAGTGGAACAGACTGCGCGTCGATTTTGACGGCGCAAAGGTCTCTATATTTATCAATGACGAGAAGATATACGATTATCAGGATACGGCTAATCCGCTGACGGAAGGATACGTAGGCCTCAGGAGCTACGATGGTTCGGCAAGTTTCCGCAATCTGAAGATTGACGACAGTCAGATAACATTCGGCGCGTTGCCTGCTGATGTTGATAATTTCAGACGCTATGATGATTACTGGATTGTTGAGGACGATGTGATGAGGACATCCACCCAAGGCTTTGCCAAGGCTGTTTATCAGGGCGGCGAAATGCAGGAAGGGTCTGTGTCGGCAGATGTCCGTATGGACGGTGCGCGCTCAATATCCGGATTTATAATAGATGTCTCCGATGCCGGCAATGGCGCGGACGCTTTCAGGGGATATGAGATAAGCCTCGATGCGGACGACCATAAGGTGGTTGTCGGCAAGCACGATCATGACTGGCAGCCGATAGCTGATATTCCCGCGTCGTTCAATTCTTCTGACAGGAACAGCCTGCGTGTGGATTTCTCTGGAGCCACATTCACCGTTTTCCTTAATGGAACAAGCGTTTATGAATATACGGACGATAGCAATCCGTTGATGAAAGGTAAGGTCGGACTGCGCACGTTCGACGGTCCGGCAAGCTTCCGCGACTTTAGGATTGATGGCGAAACGGTAGCCTTGAGAAATACCCCGGTAGGAGTGAGCAGCATGTGGACTCCTGTCGGCAGTGGAGTTTACGAGCATGACGGCACTCAGGCATTCAATGGCACATACTCGCAGAAGATAATCGGCGCAGCCGGCGATGGCATCTGCAATTTCGGATTGAACAAGTGGGGCATAGGAATTGTCGAGGCCGCGCCGATGTCGGGCTATGTTTATCTGAAAGGAAATGTGGATAAGGCATACGTGGCGTTGCAGAGTGCGGACGGCAGTAGGGAGTATTGTCGGAGCGAGATCGGCGGAATAGGTCAGGACTGGCAGCGGTTCGATTTCGAGATGACGCCTTCCGCATCGGACAACAACGCGCGTTTTGTAGTGGCGCTCGACGGAGAAGGCACCATGTGGGTTGACATGGCGATGCTCCATACGTCAAGTTTTCCTTACAGGGCTGACCTTACACAGGATTTCATGAACGAGAAACTCACGTTCCTTCGTTATGGCGGTACGATGATAAATGCTCCGGAATATAAGGTGAAGAACATGATGGGACCGCGCGACCAGCGTCCTCCGTATAAAGGTCATTGGTATCGATACAGCACGAACGGATTCGGAATAATTGAGTTTGTGGCGTTCGCACGTAAGATAGGAACCGAACCTACGTTCAGCATAAACATCGAGGACGATCCTCAGGACGTCATTGCTCTGCTCGAGGAACTGGAACCTAACGACCTGAAATATATTGAGATTGGCAACGAGGAAAACATAGGCGACGAATCGTTGAGCGCATACGAGCATTACGTTGAGCGTTTCCTTGCCTTCTACAATGCCATACATCCGCTTTATCCGGAGCTTCAGTTCATCAACGCCGCGTGGTGGCGTCAGGACAAACCGGAGCTTATGAAGTATGTGTTCAATAGTCTTGACGGCAAGGCAGCGCTGTGGGATTATCATCCATGGACCGACGAGATAGACCAGGCGCGTGCTGTTGAGACGGAGCTTAAGAACATGCGGCAGATGTTCCTCGACTGGAATCCGCAGACATCAATGAGATGCGCGATACTCGAAGAGAACGGCAACACTCACAACATGCACCGTGCGCTCAGCCACGCTGTGGTATTGAACGCTGTGAGAAAGATGAACGGATTTGTTCAGCTCGACAGTCCTGCAAATGCCTTGCAGCCATATCTGCAGAACGACAACGGCTGGGATCAGGGACAGATATTCTTCAACAGTTCCATGTCATGGTGCCAACCGCCGTACTACGCACAGCAGATGGCTGCCTCACATCATCAGCCTCTGTTGATAAACAGTGTGTCGTCAAACCGCAACATCAATATGACCGCTACGCGCAGTGAGGATGGACGCACTGTGGTATTGCATATTGTGAACACATCTTCTAATGATATATCAGTGGATATCGACATTAAAAATGCCGGCAACATAAGCAATATCAGGAGAGTATCTCTTTGTGGAGACCTTGCAGACATAAATACTCCACACGAGCCGGAGAAGATAATCCCGCAGGAAACGGAGCTGCAGAACATGCAGATGACGCTGGAAGCTAAGAGTTATACGGTGCTTGAAGTTTCGTGTGATGTGCTTGATAATATCGGCAATGTCACGCTGGATGAAAGTCAGGAAAGCGTTTATTATAATATTTCCGGCCAGAGAGTCGTCGATCCGCAGCACGGAATATATATAAACAACAATGGTCAGAAAGTGATAATGTGAGAATTACGGCCGGCCCTGAAGCATCAGTAGCCGGCCCGTATTAATATGTTGGACCATAAAGAAACGGCATCACGATAAATTCGCGATGCCGTTTCTTTTATGTCATGTTTGCTTTTTTGCTTATTATCCGTAGATAATCTTTCCGTGCTCGTCCTCGTAAGGAGTGAGATCCTTGGCATACTGGTTCATGGCTCTGAGGCTCATACCCATTGACGAGAATCCTCCGTCGTGGAAAAGGTTCTGCATTGTGACCTTGCGTGTGAAGTCAGAGAACATCATTACGCAGTAGTTCGCGCACTCCTCGGCCGTTGCGTTGCCCAGAGGAGACATCTTGTTTGAGAAGTCCATGAGGTTGTCCATATCCTTGATTCCTCTTCCTGCTGTTGTGGGAGTAGGCGACTGAGATATGGTGTTGATGCGTACGTTCTTCTCACGACCGTAGATGTAACCGAAGCTGCGGGCGATGCTTTCGAGCATGCTCTTGGCGTCGGCCATGTCGTTGTAGCCGAAGAATGTGCGCTGTGAAGCCACGTATGTCAGCGCAACCACCGAACCGTATTCGGCGATGGCGTCCTGTTTCTTTGCCACCTGAAGCATTTTGTGGAATGAGATGGCCGAGATGTCGAGTGTCTTCTGCAGATAACCGTAGTCCAGGTCGTCGTATGTGCGGTGTTTGCGCACGTTAGGACTCATTCCGATAGAGTGGAGCACAAAGTCTATCTTGCCTCCGAGGAGTTTCACTGATTCAGCGAACACCTTTTCCAGATCTTCAACGCTTGTGGCGTCGGCAGCCACGATGGGGGCGTTGAGTTGTTTGCTCAGTTCGTCGAGCGTACCCATGCGAAGTGCCATCGGAGTGTTGCTCAGTGTGATGGTGGCACCTTCTTCAACGGCTTTCACAGCCACTTTCCATGCAATGGAGTCTTCGTTAAGCGCGCCGAAAATGATACCGCGCTTACCTTTCAATAAATTGTGAGTCATTATTAATATATCATTGATTCGCCTGCAAATTTAGTATAAAATCGTGAAAAACACGGGTTTTATGCGAAATATTGCGGATTTTTGCTGTCTATTCCACTCTTTTCAGCTCGCTGAAAGGGTATAAGTCGATGTGCAGCACGTCGTTATCGACATTCAGGAAGTCCACCATCCGGCCCACGGTGCCGCCTTCCTGGCGTTCTTTAAGATAAAGTATGGGGCGCAGTTCGTCGTTGTCGTCGCGCACCACACGCAGACTCCATGTTCCCTCGCTGGTGTACTCGTGTATGCTTGTCCATTCTCCGTTGTTGCCGGGAGTCAGTGTCGATTCGACGAGTGTGAACGACTTGTCCTCGTTCAGCTTCAGATTGACCACGCTTTTCAGCTGTCCGTCCTCTCTCGGCATCTCGTTCTGCCATTCACCGTACATCAGATTGAGATATTTTTCTCTCAGTTCCTGCTGCGCCTTGTATGCGCTCGGATCAGCGGGATGAGGCTCGTTGCTGCACGAACAGAACAGAGTCATTGCCGTGAGCAACATCAAACAGATTTTTTTCATTATGTATTATTTTTTGTTATAGACAATAACGGCGTGGCGGTCGGTTTATTGTGTCACGTTGATGATGCGAGAGCATTTATGCCGCATGCTGTTTAAAATATTTCTGTCGCATTCTTGTCAGATATCAGATTTTATTATTACTTTTGTGAAAGATTAAATATCCGGACGGAGAATGAAGAAAATGATTTGTCCGGGATACCTTTGCTGGAAAACGCATGAGTGTGGCGGGATGGCCTAAAGGCTGTGTACCGTTTGCATAGTGTGTAAAAAAGACGTTACGAACGAATATCTTTTGAGTCTTCAAATCTCGCAAATTTGACAAGCCCCAAAAGAGATATTGCAACGTGAACGTCTGCGTTAGCGTATATGGATACTTTCCCTAAGCATATGGGGAAAGCTTATGTATATTTATGGCGTGGGCAGTTTCGTTGCTTATCTTTGGGGTGAGGCAATGCGAGAGCCTGAAGACTGAGATAAGCGGATGTAGAAACTCCCACGTTTTTTATTTTCAGTAGTCAACAATTTTTATAAAGCAGAAGTTTCGGGAGCTTGATATGCGTAAATAAATCGTTGATTATGGAAAAATTAAAAGTTTATGAGCATTTCCTTTCAAAGGCAACAGTCTTTGTTGCTATTGTGTTTCTTTCATTATGTCTTTCCGGATGCGGGACCGGGCAAAGTGTCTATGGCAATGCATATTTAAAAACCATGATTGGGGGTTCAGACAATTCTACTGAAACAGTGAATCCCGATGTGCCGAGATGATTGTTAACTCTTTAAATATAAAAGTATATGAAATTATTAAATGTTTTGTTATCGGCAGGAGTGATAACAACTGTCGTGTCGTGTGGTTCTTCTAAAGGTGTTTATATGGAGACGTCGTCTCCTGAGGAAATCGGATTGAACCTTGTCAAGGTTACGGACGAATCCAACAATTCGGTTCTTGCCGGAGGACTGTTCAAAGCGTCTTCTTATTACATCAACAATTATGTGAACGGCTCCTATGCCTATGGCGTCTCGCGGAAGTTTGGTGTCGCATGGCCTTCAATGCGTGTACTCGATGTGTCTCCGGACGGAAAGAGCCTTGCATATTGCACGAGAATGAACGGCCAGGACAATGTCATGGTGAGAAGTACCGGTACTCAGGGTGTGGCAACTCAGAGAACGTTCCGTAATGTTCACAGTTTCAGCTGGGGATCTGACGGTAACATATATTTCTCAGACAATAACGGACGAAATTATTACATCTGTTCGGTCAATGCGGAAAAGGGAAGCATGATGAATCAGCTCACAAACGGTGTCGTAACCGATACCAATCCTATGCTTTCGTCTGACGGTAATATGCTCTTCTTCCAGCGCATGAGCTCGGGAGGCCCGTCGATATGGGCGCTTAACAGGAAGGACGGAACGCTCACGTCGTGTGCACGAGGTTTCATGCCGTGCCTGATAAAGGATGAACCCAATGCGTTCTATTGCGTACGAAACTCCACCAGCGGACGAAGTGAGATATGGTATGTCGATTTTGTGAACGGCAAGGAGAGCCTTATACTTTCTGATGAAAACAGAAGTTTCACCCATCCCCGGCTTTCGCCTGACGGCAAATGGATAGTATGTGTCGGCAACAGCGTGTCGAGTATATCTAAGAAAAGCAATCTCGACATCTTCGTTGTACGCACTGACGGCACACGTCTCACGCAGTTGACATATCATCCTGCAGACGATATGTCGCCTGTTTTCGCCGCCGACGGCAGAAGCATATTCTTCATATCAAGCCGCGCGAATGAACGTCAGAGCTACAATGTGTGGAGAATGAATTTCAATCCGGACATGTAAATATAACTCGATAATTACTTTCTTACGACGGCAACCGGTAAATCGTCTTTCCGGCTGCCGTCTTTTTTTGATGTGCCCACAGCCTGTGATACACCCCGTATGGCATACACACATAACCATTCCCATGTCTAAAAAGCCCACGCCGGTATTCATAAATATGCTTTTTTTTGTGGTACGGGAAAAAAAACGTATATTTGCAACATAAATATATAATGTAAATGCACAAAGCAGGTTTTGTAAACATAGTGGGAAATCCCAACGTCGGCAAGTCGACTCTTATGAATCAGCTTGTCGGCGAGCGCATATCCATCGCTACATTCAAGGCGCAGACGACGCGCCACCGCATAATGGGCATTGTCAATACTGACGATGCGCAGATAGTATTCTCAGACACTCCGGGTGTGCTGAAGCCCAACTACAAGCTCCAGGAGTCGATGCTCGCCTTCTCGGAGTCGGCCCTTCAGGATGCCGACGTGCTGCTCTACGTCACCGACGTGGTGGAGAATCCCGAGAAGAACAAGGACTTTCTTGAGAAGGTGGGCAAGATGACCATCCCCGTGTTGCTGCTCATCAACAAGATAGACCAGAGCGACAACAAGAAGCTGGGCGACCTGGTCGAGAAATGGCACGGCCTGTTGCCATCGGCTGAGATACTGCCCATATCGGCGCAGAACAAGTTCGGCATCGACCTGCTCATGAAGCGCATCAAGGAGCTTCTGCCCGACTCGCCGCCTTATTTCGACAAGGATCAGCTGACGGACAAGCCCGCCCGATTCTTCGTGAGTGAGATTGTGCGCGAGAAAATCCTGCTTTACTATTCGAAGGAAATACCGTATTCTGTCGAGGTGAGGGTAGAGTCGTTCAAGGAGACCGACAATCTCATACGCATAGGAGCCGTGATATACGTGGAGCGCGACTCGCAGAAAGGCATCATCATAGGCCATCAGGGCGTGGCACTGAAGAAAGTGAGCACCGAGAGCCGCAAGGCTCTGGAGAAGTTTTTCGGCAAGAATGTCTATCTGGAGATATTTGTTAAGGTGGACAAAGACTGGCGCAACTCCAAGCGCGAGCTCGACAATTTCGGATATAATCCCATGTAAAGCCTGCCGCCGCTGCGGCGCTTGTCGGCCAAGCGATGGCTTCAGACGTGCGTTTCTGCGGCAAACCATAAAATCATAAAATAAAAAAAACATCTGAGAAATGGCAAATTTAGTAGCAATAGTCGGACGCCCTAATGTAGGCAAATCGACACTTTTCAACAGACTGACCAAAACGCGCAGCGCCATTGTGAGCGATACTGCCGGCACCACGCGCGACCGCCAGTACGGCAAGTGCGACTGGAACGGCCGTGAGTTCTCCGTCGTCGATACCGGCGGCTGGGTTGTCAATTCAGACGACATATTCGAGGACGCCATCCGCAAGCAGGTGCTTGTGGCGACTGAAGAGGCCGACCTCGTGCTCTTCCTGGTGGATGTCACCACCGGACTGACCGATCTTGACGAAGATGTGGCCGACATTCTGCGCCGCACCAGACGCCCCGTGATACTCGTGGCAAACAAGACCGACAACAACAACCAGATATACGACGCTGCCGAGTTCTACTCGCTCGGACTGGGCGACCCGCAATGCATTAGCTCGGCTACCGGCAGCGGAACGGGCGACCTGCTCGACCTCGTGCTCTCGAAGCTGCCCGACGACAAGTCGGAAATGCTCGAGGACGGCATTCCGCGCTTCGCCGTCGTGGGACGTCCTAACGCCGGAAAGAGCAGCCTTATAAACGCTTTCATCGGCGAGGACCGCAACATCGTGACCGAGATAGCCGGCACCACGCGCGACAGCATATACACACGCTACACCAAGTTCGGCTTCGACTTCTATCTCGTAGATACTGCCGGCATACGCCGCAAGAACAAGGTCACGGAGGATCTGGAGTTCTATTCGGTAATGCGTTCAATCCGCTCCATCGAGAATTCCGACGTCTGCATACTCATGATAGACGCCACGCGAGGCATAGAGGCACAGGACATGAACATATTCCAGCTCATACAGCGCAACAACAAGTCGCTCGTGGTGGTGGTTAACAAGTGGGACCTCGTGGAGAACAAGGACCAGGTGGTGATAAAGACCTTCGAGAACGCCATACGCGAGCGCATGGCTCCGTTCGTGGATTTCCCGATAATATTCGCATCGGCCCTCACAAAGCAGCGCATCTTCAAGGTGCTCGAGATGGCGAAGAACGTATATCTCAACCGTAAGTCGAAGGTGGGCACGGCCAAGCTCAACGAAGTGATGCTTCCGCTCATCGAGGCTTATCCGCCACCATCGATAAAGGGCAAGTACATCAAGATAAAATACTGCACGCAGCTGCCCAACACGCAGATACCGTCGTTCGTGTTCTACGCCAACCTGCCGCAGTATGTCAAGGAGCCTTACCGCCGTTTTCTCGAGAACAAGATACGCGAGAACTGGCCTATGCACGGCTGTCCGATAAATGTTTTCATAAGACAGAAATGACGCCCGGCGCGCCTTTAGTATAAAAAATATCAACGTATGCGCAGATTGTTTATCATTGCGGCCCTGATGACCGCGACAATGTGGGCCTGCTCAGAACATAAACCGTCGGCCGACGAGATAGCCGGCCGCGCGGCAAAACTTTATTATGACTACCTCGTAGAAGGTAAGTACGACGCCTATGTTGACGGATTCTATCAGCCCGACAGCATACCCGAGGTATATCGCGAGCAACTCATAGCAAACGCCAAGATGTTCGCGGCACAGCAACGCGAGGAGCGCAACGGCATAGCCGCCGTGCGTCTGCTGCGTGCCCGTGCCGACAGCGTGCGCCATGTGGGCCACGCCTTCCTGCTGCTTTGCTATGGCGACAGCACCAAGGAGGAGATTGTCGTGCCGATGGTGGAGCACAAGGGCGTGTGGATGATGAAATGAAATACTGATTGATAGCCTATGATGTGGCTCAGAAACATATTGTTTGTCATGACGTTATGCACGACGCTGACTGCCGCCCGTGCACAGGAACCGGTGGAAAGACAGGACGCAGGACACTGCGTTCCCGACGTCTGGCTGAGCCAGAAGCCTGCCGCTGTAGGTACGGCTGTCACCCGTAAGCCTTTCACCACGCTTCCAGGCGAAGCGCCGCAACAGCCGGCCCTGTCTGCCGACAGCGCCATGCGGCGCATCATGTCAACCATGCCCACACGCTATTATCCGTCAGTATATCCGCGCGGCGGAGCCGATTTCTCACGCAATGTTTTCTTCTACGACTATTCTTCCGGCGGCGACATTATGCGCTGGAAGGGCGGAGCAATCGTCGGGAGCGGCAGCCGCGTCACGCTGCCCGGACTACTCTCGCGCCAGAACGCGTCGCTGCAGATGGTGCATACTACCGGCAACCTGATGCTCACGGCCGGCGTGACGGCCGACCGGTATATGCTCACGCGCGGCCTGCGGACCGTTTACGGCATCAACGCCTCGGCAACATACAGTTTCAACGAGAATCTTTCGCTTACGGTCTTCGGCCGTTTCTACAACAATTCACGGTACGTGTCGATGGCTGCCATGCCCTATATCGGCAGCTCGGCCTATGGCGGATACATAAGCTACACTGGCGAACGGTTCGGAATAGACCTTGGTGTGGAACGGGTGTACGACCCATACCTGCGCCGTTGGACCACCGTACCCATAGTGACACCTGTGGTGAACTTCGGCCGCGGCATAGTGGTGGCGCTGCCTGTAGGGTGGCTCGTGAAAGATGTGCTTGAGGATGCCGTGTTCGGCAAACAGCAGCCCCGCAATCCCACAATACCCCCACTAACGTTGCCGGCACCGACGCCTGCGATAATATATCCGCCGTCGGGAACTGAGGGCAGTTGGTGAATTTTATAATTGATTATACGCAACTATAATCGACCTCAGTCACGGTGTTACCCCACAAATAAATTGAATATTTACCACAAAAAACTTTTTCGCCGGCTACAGGTCGAAAATTGAGCGTTTACGCAACTCTTTGTAGCATAGCGCTTTATGCTTTATGGACATCCGATATGCTTCTCATAGTGTTGCGAAAAGCACCATATCAGGGTGCGAAATGGGCCGTTTCAGCCCCTGGTAAAGGCTTTTTCGCCTTCTAATATGGTGCTTTTCGCACCCTGAAATGCACTCTTTCGTGATCCGGTCTTTATCATATCGTTTTCCCGAAATCCTCTTTTTCCATAATATTGGTGAGTTTGTCGTTCAGCGTTTTTCCAGAATCAGGAAAATGGCCGTGTTAAAATTTTCCTTGAATTAACTTAAAATGCTTTCTGCTTTTAACATTTTCCGCCGCGCGGCTCTTCCGTGTCATCGTGCCAGTATGCGCATGCGTAGCGCACAACAGAATTGTAAAAAATAATGATGAAAGTCTGCCGTTATTCAAAAAATGTGTATCTTTGTGAAAAGATACGTGTCGTAGGCAAAATACATCGGTAAATACTGCCACGCACAGTTGCATGGTATGGACATTGAGCCGCATGGTGTGCGGCATGCGCGGCATAAACAGATGTGCTCTGCATACGCTTCTGCCACAATGGATTACAGACTAAACATTCTTCCTAGTCATATAGAACACATATATAATGAAGTCCTTATTATTCATACTGTTTATGGTATGTTGTCTCCCCGTTACGGCAAACGGTGACGGCAATGTGCAGTATTGGCTCAACAAGCTGGACAGAAGTCTGGAACACAAGGATAAATATGAGGATGCGAAGAAGAATCGCATAGCGTATCTGCGCCGCGAGCTTGCCAATACAGATGACCCCGCGAAGCAGTACAGGCTGTGCTATCGGCTGTTCGAGGAATATAAAGCCTATCGCAACGATTCGGCAATGACATACGCCTGGAAGTGTATGCAGTTTGCGGAAAGGACAGGCATTGAAGCCGTAAAAGTGGAGTCACGTTGTGCTATGGCTTTCTGTCAGATATCGGCGGGCATCATGAACGAAGCCTTCAAGACGCTATCTGTCATCAGACCTGAACGCCTTGACCTGAAACAGAAACGAAAATATTATGAGGTGTGCTCAAAACTGTGGCAGGAGAATGCCAACTATGCCAACGGAACACCTTACTGTGAGAAATACAAAAAGAAGAGCATAGCTTATGTGGATACGCTGGTGATGCTCACTCCAAAAAATACCGCCGAGTACTGGATGAACATGTGTACGCTCATGATGCGCACCGAACAGTGGGAGAAAAGCATCGAGGCATTCAGGAACTTTCAGAAGTATGGCAACGTGGACACTCACAGCAAGGCGATGACTTATGCCGTGGTGGCCTGGGCTTTCACCGGACTAAATCTGAAGGACAGTGCAAAGGTGTATTTCGCCCGGTCGGCCATCTACGACAATGTTTCGAGTACCCGCGAGATAACGGCGCTTTATCTCCTCGCCAAACTGATATATAAAGACGATTACGACCGCGCCAGCCGATACATACATCTTGCGCTCAACGACATAACTTTCTACGACTCGCGCCAGCGTAAGATCGACCTCGGAGCCATACTGCCGGTCATCGAGCAGGACAGATATGAGGCCATACGCAGCCAGCGCAACTATTTCATGCTTGCCGCGGCGCTGTTTGTGGTGCTGCTTGTGGTGTCGCTGCTTTCCGCAAGGTTCGTAAGGCGAAAGAACGCAAAGATACTCCAGGCTCAGAACACCATCAAGGAGAACATGGATAAGCTGCAGGAGGTGAACCGGCAACTCACCGAGGCCAACAAGATTAAGAACGAATATATAGGCATGTCGTTCTGCGCCAACTCCGAACTTCTGTCCAGACTGCAACGCATGTTCACCGCGCTCGACCACAAGATTGTGGCCCATCAGTACAGCGAGTTGCGCTCTACGCTGGACCGCACCGTGCTCGACACCGAGCGCGACAGCATGTATGCCTCGTTCGACTCGGCATTCCTGAACTTGTTCCCCGATTTCATAGAAAAATACAACCAGCTGTTCGAGGAGAAATACCGCACCATACCGCGAAAGAACTCTCTTACATCCGAAATGCGCATCTTCGCGCTTATACGTCTGGGAATTAACGACAGTGAACGCATTGCCAACTTCCTTAACTATTCGGTGCACACGGTGAACACATACAAGACGCGTGTGAAGAACCGCTCACTGCTCGACAACAGCAAATTCGAACCGGCCATCATGGCCATATAGAGACGGTCTGCCTGTGGCGCAAGAGTGCGTCCCGGCAGAGCGATACATACGTGAAAAACACCCCGGCACAACCATGTGAAAGTGTCGGAGAATGGCGCCGCGCGCCTTTTATACGTAATACAAAGTAGCTACATTGTAAATTTTAATGTGCTGATAATCAGCGATATACAATTATACAGATGATAAAGTGATTATACAAATATTAAAATAGTAGCAATGTATTCCTTTTTTTCCTAAATTTGCAAAGTACGAATTTAAATTCATTAATTCAAAAACCTAAATTATTAATTAATTCTTTAAAAGTTAAACGTATGATCAAACGATTACCGATTTATCTTATGCTCAGCGCAATGGGAATGTGCAGCGTGACGCATACGTTTGCAATTGACATTAATGACGGAGTCTATCAGATTGCTTCAGGTGCGGATCTGGCAGAATTCTCACGTCTTGTAAACGAAGGAAATTCAAGTATTCAGGCTGTGTTGACAAGCGACGTCGATATGGCTGGTGTAGATTTTCAACCGATAGGCAACAGCGGGGTGCCTTTCAAGGGAACATTCGACGGAAGCTGCCACTATGTGCGCAACCTGACCATCAGTGCTCCCGGAGAGAGTTATGTGGGACTGTTCGGTGCTGTGGCCGACGGTGCTTATATTAAAAATGTAGTGGTTGACGCTGCAAGCTCAATCAGCGGAGAAGAGTTCTGCGGCGGTATCGCCGGAGGATCGATAGGCAGCGGTACTGTCACTATAGAGAACTGCGGCAACGAAGCCACTGTAATGGCAAACGGAGCTAACGCTGCCGGAATTATCGGCGTCAGCTATCTGGGAAACTGTAATTTCAATATCACTAACTGCTACAACACCGGTTCGATAAACGGAGGCAGAGAGAGCGCTGCCATATCAGGATGGGTAGGAGGCAGTTCGGTGATTACTAACTGCTACAACGCCGGCAATGTGGTTGGCATGGACGGCACAAGCTCGCTCTATCGTAACACTTGCACCTCTAAGGGATGCTTCGACGTGTACGGATATCAGGGCACGCTCATCACGATGGAAGAACTGGAGAGCGGTGCGGCTGCCTACAAAATGAACAACAACGGCAATAATAATATATGGTATCAGACGCTTGGCGAGGACAAACATCCTGTGCCGTTCAACACACACGGTACGGTGTATGCGGTGGGCAACCTCAACTGCGACGGCACACCTATGGGCGACGTGAGCGGATATTCCAACAAGGATGAGTCCATACGCACTCCTCACGACTTTGTTGACGGTGTGTGCAGCGTCTGCGGAGATGTTGACCGCGAATTCGTAAAGGCCGATGCCGACGGAAAATATCCGCTCGCAACAGCAGCACAGCTGTACTGGTTCGCTGCTTATGTGAACAGAATCAACCAGTCTGTCGACGCATATCTCACTGCCGACATCGACTTCAGTGAGTACACAGCCAAGAGCGTTATGATAGGCGAAGTGGAGGATGCGCCTTATACAGGAAAGTTCGACGGACGCGAACATAAGATTACCATAGCTTATGATGTCACCAAAGACAATGTGGCTCTGTTCCGTTACATAAAGAACGCAACGATAAGCAACCTGCTCATCGACGGTTCTATCAACACCACAGCGCGCTATGCCGGAGGTTTGTTGAGTGTGTCGAGAAACGCTTCTGTAATAGAAAACTGTGTCAGTCTGGTGAACATCACATCAAGTTATAGCGGTGACGCTACACACGGTGGTGTGGCTTCCAACACTTACGACAACATCATTTTCCGCAACTGCGGTTATGCCGGACAGATGGATGCCCCGCAGAGTGAAGGCTGCGCCGGACTTATCGGCTACGCACATGGCGGTAAGGAGATACTGATTCAGAACTCATACGTGGTCAGCAACCTTAACCTGCCTTCAGGAACATGTGATGTGTTCGCACGCAAAGATCCGCAATATGACAACTGCTACTACTGGACACCGTATGCAGACAGCAACTTCGGCACACTGCTGAAGAACGAGGACGAACTCGGAAACGGCGGTCTGTGCTACATTCTCAACGGATATACCTCAGGCGAAGGTCAGTGGACACAGACTCTGGGTACGGATGCATGCCCGCTGCCGTTCAAGAGTCACGAGCCGGTTTACGTGTCGGGTGACGTTAGCTGCGACGGAACACTGGGAGCAAACGCAAGTTTCTCTAACACCGAAGGCTCTCTCAACAAGAAGGATCACGACTATGTTGACGGCGTATGCCAGACTTGTGGAGCACGCTACATCACCACAGGCGAACAGCTTATGGCTGCCGCTGATGCAATAGCTTCAGGATTTGCGAGCCGCGCAATGAAGATTACTCTTGGCGCAGACATCGATATGAGTGGCATATACGATTATCCGGGCATCGGAACAGTGGACTATCCGTATGCAGGTGTGTTCGAAGGCAACGGCCACCGCATTCTCAACCTTACGATAGATAACGACGCCGCAGGCAACGTAGGACTGTTCGGCGTAGTGACAGGTGGCGCGAAGATAAGAAACGTTGTGCTCGACGCATCTTCTTATATCTATGCAAAGGCTTGGGCTGCAGGTATCGTCGGAACGACAAAGAACGACGGACTCGTGGAGATAACGGGCTGCGGCAACGAGGCAGACATCACTGTTACCGGCGCGAACGCAGGTGGAATACTCGGTGTGAACGACCAGCAGACAGCGATGGTATATATCACCAACTGCTACAACACTGGTGCAATAACCGCTCAGCGTGAGAGCGCCGCCATCTCAGGATGGCTCGGCAACAGAGCGAAAGTGGTGAACACCTACAACACCGGTATTGTGGCCGCTACAGGACTCGACGGCAATCTGACATTCGCACGCGGAACAAACTGCGAGTATATCAACTGCTATGAGCTCGACGGAAGTCAGGTTACAGCTGTTACAAGCAATCAGGTGACCGACGGTGAGCTGTGCTATCTGCTCAACGGAAAGCAGAGCGACGATGTTGTCTTCTTCCAGACTCTCGGCGAGGACAGCCATCCTGTACTCGACAAGACACATAAGGTGGTTTATTTCGACGGAACAAAATATGTGAACGAACTCCTTCCGGATGCCATAGAAAGTACGACCGACACCACAGGTGCTACCGTTACAGGTATATGGTCATTGTCAGGAATGAAACAGAATACGTTGCAGAAGGGCATCAACGTGGTTAAGATGTCTGATGGAACGGTACGCAAAGTGTTAGTTAAATAATTATTCTGAAACGGGTCTGCCACGTTGCAGACCCGTTCAGACAACCTCAAGAAACAGTATTTGACGTTGTAATGCTCGAGGTCTGAACCGTATTGATAAAGAACTTATAAAATAAATACATTATAAAGTTTAAAATAAAGGTATATAAGATGAAAAAGATTTTATTGTTACTGTCTTTTGCTTGCCTGGCTCTGATGGCAAAGGCGCAGGACAACTATGAGCCGAAGGCCGATCCCAAGGCTGTGGTTGTATCCGGCTGCGCGCGCTTCACGGTGCTCACGCCGCAAATGATACGTATTCAGTACAGCAAGGAAAAGAAGTTTGAGGACCGCGCGACGTTTGCGGTTGTGAACCGCCGCTTGCCGGTGCCAGCGTTCAAGACACGAGAGGACGACAACTTTTTGTATATCAGCACAAGCGATCTTGAGCTGAAATACCGTAAGAATGCGGAGATAAACGCCGCTGACAAGAACCCTGACGTGCTTTCAATCACGTTCACGCTCAATGGCAAAAAGGTGTTATGGTATCCCGGTAAGGACGACGCGCTCAACCTTAAGGGCACGACACGTACGCTGGACGGATGCATAGGCGACTCAAAGCGTCCTGAACTCGAGAATGGTCTGGTCTCGCGTGCAGGATGGGCCATCATTGACGAATCGTACTCGGCACGACGTGGCGACGGCAGCCGCACATTCGCGTTCGACAAGGAAGTGAACGGAATGCCGTGGGTGGCTCCGCTCGTTGACAAGACAGCCGTTGACTGGTATTTCCTCGGTTACGGCCATCAATATAAGAAAGCTCTGCACGACTATACGCTCATAGGCGGAAAACAGCCTATGCCGCCGCTCTTCGTGCTCGGCTATTGGTATAGCAAATACCAGCGTTATTCTCAGCAGGACTTCATCGACATTGTGACAGACATAAAGAAAAACCATATTCCTATCGACGTGATGATTCTGGATATGGACTGGCACACTGAAGGATGGACCGGCTGGACATGGAACAAGGAACTTATTCCTGACCCTCAGGGACTTCTCAAATGGATGCACGAACAGGGACTGAAGGTGTCTATGAACCTTCATCCGGCAGACGGAGTGGACAGCGATGAGGAAAACTTCAGCCTGCTTGTGAAGGATATGGGCATGGATCCCGCAACCACAAAGGTTGTGCCATGGCATCTTGAGGACTCTGTATTCTATAAGAATATGTTCAAGGACATCTTGCACAACAGAGAGAAGGACGGTGTGGATTTCTGGTGGCTCGACTGGCAGCAGAACCTCACCAACCCACGCATGGACGGACTGAGCGAGACTTTCTGGTGCAACCACGTGTTCTATAATGATATGAAAGCCACTCATCCGGACCGCCGTCCGTTGATATTCCACCGTTGGGGAGGACTCGGAAGCCATCGTTATCCTATCGGATTCTCCGGCGACTCATTCTCCACATTCCCGACACTGGCTTTCCAGCCTTACTTCACTGCTACGGCTGCAAACGTAGGCTTCGGCTATTGGGGACACGACCTCGGTGGTCATCAGCACGGAAACAACAATCCGGAACTCTATCTTAGATGGATGCAGTACGGAGTATTCTCTCCTCTGTTCAGAACTCACGCCACAAACGATCCGAAGATCGAGATGCGTATATGGAAATATCCTAACTTCCCGGATCTGCTCCAGACGGTGAAACTCAGATATGAGCTCATGCCTTATATCTACACTGCGGCACGCGAGGCATACGATACGGGTGTGTCAATCTGCCGTCCGCTTTACTACGACTATCCTGAAGTGAACAACGCTTACCGTTACGAAGACGAATATATGTTCGGCGATGAGATTCTCGTCGCGCCTGTCCTGACCGCCGGAAAGAATGGTCTTACTGAAAGAAAGATATGGCTGCCGAAAGGCAAATGGTTCGATGTATGCCGCAACAAGGTGGTTGACGGCAACAGAGAGTTCGTTGATTCATACAAGCAGACCGAGATTCCTTATTTCTATAAGGTAGGAAGCATAATCGTGAACTACGAGAACGTGATGAACCTCAACAACCGTCCTGACCGCATCGTGCTGAAGGTTGTGCCGGGAGCAGACGGTTCGTCAACCCTCTATGAGGACGAGAACAACACCGAAGGCTACAAGAAGGGTCTGTTCACAAACACCAAGTTCGAGCAGAAACGCACCGCAGGAAGCGTAACCCTGACCATCAATGCGCGCGAAGGTTCGTTCCCCGGAATGCCGGAGAAGCGCAACTACACCGTGAAACTGCTTGCCGAGAACGCTCCTACGGCCGTAAGCCTTAACGGCAAGAAGCTCGGTAGCGCCGACTGGAGCTACGACGCAGCCACACGCACGGTGAATATAAACCTCGCAAACATACCTTGTGCTAAGAAGACTGTGGTAAAAGTGGACGTGAAAAAATAAATCCGGAACGGAGCCGGAAGCAAGGCTCCGGTTGACAATACATGCTCAGGCCGCTCCGTGCGGACAGCTCTGCACGGTGGCGGAAGACATGAAACCGGAAAAGAATCAATGGTTCGTAAAATAAAAAAAAGAAAGAAATGAGAAATATCAGTATTATATTCATATTGTCAATACTGTTCGGATATACAGCCAAAGCCCAGACTTATCAGAATCTGTGGATAACAGGAAGCGCTGTTCCTGAGGGAACACGTCAGCTGCAGAAGACTCCTGACGGAGACTTCAGATTCGCAGGCTCGCTCAAGGATGGCGAACTGAAGATAATGACCACCGGAAAGGCTGGTGCCGACACTAAGTATATCGCGCCGAAATATGTGGATTCTTACATCGTGAACAAGGGCGTTGAGACTGTTCAGACAGCCGATGCCGCCAAGGCAGCGTGGATTGTTCCGTTCTCGGAAGACCGCTACCGCTTCTACGTAAGCAGTGACGGCAAGACCGTGAGAGGCGAACTTTTCATTCCGTGGGAAGAGGCTTACATCGGCGGCGGAGCCACCAAGACCGGATGGAACGCGTTCACAGCCGAGTCGATGACACAGGACCCGAACAACGAGATGGTGTGGACATGGACCGGCGAGCTGAAGACTCATCAGAACATAGAGGAGCCGTCGAGCTTCAAGATTATGGGTTGGAAGAACTGGGGACAGAAAGAGATTCATCCTTTTGTGCAGGGTGAGGACCCGCTCACAACCAAGCTCGTGAGAACAAACGGCGACGACACCAAATGGACCATCACCAAAGACGGAACATACCGCATCACGGTGGATGTGTTCAACGAGACATTCAAAGCAGAACTAATCTCTCAATAACACGAATAAAAGATGCCGTCGGCCAGGAGCAATCATGCAAATTGTGCATTGAGATTTATTGCAGATTGTTTCCTGACGACGACATTCGAAGATATTCAATAGTCTGAAACCAGAGAAACACCGAATCCGTCATCAGTTGTGGTAACTGATGACGGATGTTTTTATTGTGTGGTGTTTACTCTGTATGAAATAAAATATGAAATTATAAAGGTTTTCGTTTTTGTTTTTTCAGTTGTTTTTGCGCGCGGCAGCCTTCTCCATTGCCACTTCCTTCACCTTCTTGAAGAGTTCAGAGGCGAACACCAGGTCGTTCAGTTTCTCGTTGGTCGAGGTCATCACGTCGTCCTTGGTGCCCTGCCACTCCTTGTTGCCCTGATATATGAAGATGATGTTCTCGCCTATGCCCATCACCGAGTTCATGTCGTGCGTGTTTATTATGGTCGTGATGTTGAAGTCTTTTGTGATGCTGCTCAGCAGTGAGTCGATTACGAGCGAGGTGCGCGGGTCGAGTCCGGAGTTAGGTTCGTCGCAGAACAGATATTTGGGGTTGAGCACAATGGCGCGTGCTATTGCCACACGTTTCTGCATACCTCCCGATATCTCGCCCGGATACTTGTTCTGCGCGTCGCCGAGATTCACGCGGTCGAGACATTCCTGCGCACGCTTCACACGCTCGCGATAGTTCATCGACGAGAACATGTCGAGCGGGAACATCACGTTCTCCAGCACGTTGAGCGAGTCGAAAAGCGCCGCGCTCTGGAATATCATTCCCATCTCGCGCCGCATGTTCACGCGCTCCGCTTTGCTCAGTCCCACGAAGTCGCGGCCGTCATACAGCACCCGCCCGCTTGTGGGAGTGAGCAGTCCGACGAGATTCTTCATCAGCACGGTCTTTCCGCTTCCGCTCTGTCCGATGATGAGGTTTGTCTTGCCGTCCTCGAACACAGCGTTGATGTCTTTCAGCACTTCTTTTCCGTCGAACGACTTATATAGATGTTGTATTTCAATCATTTTCTTTCTTCCTTACTGATAAATTCATTCTTTCCTTATGATAAGTCCGTCGCGTTTCCGTGTCCCGTTTCAGGACTTCCGCACCTGTCAGTACCGATCAAGACAGCATCTGTGTGAGGAAAACGTCGGAGAACAGAATGAGCACGCTCGAGCTCACCACGGCGTCGGTGCTCGCTTTGCCCACTTCTACCGAACCGCCCTCGACCGTATAGCCGAAATATGAGGACACGCTCGAGATTATGAACGCGAAGAACAGGCTTTTTATGATACTCATCCACACGAACCACGGGTTGAACGAATGTTGCAGTCCGAGCGTCAGGTCGTCCGGAGGCAGTATGTGTCCGATGTATGCCGTGCCGTAGGCTCCCAGTATTCCGGTGGTGGATGAGAAGATTACGAGGAACGGCATGATGGTTACCAGCGCCAGTATTTTCGGCAGAATGAGATAGTTGGCCGAGTTCACACCCATTATCTCCAGGGCGTCTATCTGCTGCGTCACGCGCATGGTGCCGAGCTCCGAGGCTATGTTCGACCCCACCTTTCCGGCGAGGATGAGACACATTATTGACGATGAGAACTCGAGCAGCAGTATCTCACGAGTGGTGTAACCCGACACCCACCGCGGCATCCACGGGCTCTGTATGTTGAGCTTCATCTGAATACAGATCACGGCTCCGATGAAAAATGAGATGAGCAGCACGATGCCGATGGAGTTTACACCGAGCGACGACATTTCCTTGATGTATTGTTTGAGAAACATGCGCATACGTTCCGGACGCGAGAACGAACGGCCCATCAGCATCAGATAGCGTCCGAGGGTGTTTAAATATTTTGTAATCAACATATTCTGATTTTTTGATATGCCTGTGTGTCTATGGGTGCAAAAGTAGTAATAAAAGATTGAAAAACTGTCAAAAGCGTTGAAGTTTTATGTTTATTTCAGATTGACGCGCCTCCGGCGGCAGTGCGTAGGGTGGGAGAGGGGCGGATGGTCGATGATGTGTGACGAAATATAAAAAATCGGAATTTATGTAGGTAGAATGTTAAATATTTGCCGCCGCAGACGCTCAAAAATCGTTTCGCAGCGCACCGGCGACGGTTTTGCTCTGAAAATCGCGAAAATTCGGCGTTTGCGCAATGCGCTGATACACAGCCGTTTGCGGAATATGGCACTTCGGCATTGCCCTGACGGCTTTGCGAAAAAGCCCATTTCGGCTTCCGATATAGGCTATATTGGCTCCCGATTAAGCCCGTTTCATGCTGCGAAATGCACCATTTCGGAGTGCGAAAAAGCCCATTTCGCAAAATCATCCGCCGTCGGACGGTCCGCGTCTTGTTCCCGATGGGGTGATATGGGCCTTTTTGCCGCCTGTCGTTTCTCTGGATTGAGAAAAATGAAATGTTAAATCCTGATTTCCGAAAGTAAATGTATGTTAACACAATGGCGTTTCTGGCATGGCTTTACTCTCCGGATATTCCGCCCGTATGATGTCTTCATAAGCTGCCGGCCGCGCATTTGTGCCGGTGTGCGGAGCGCATCGCCGCGTGCTTGTAAAAAAAAGCATAAAACATGGTTTGCACGGAAAGATAAAAACATTTAACTTTGTAACCGATATAATCATTGATATGAACGAAACAGACAACAAGACAACCGCGGCGCCCGAACACAGAATGGTGCTGCGCACCGAAGGACTCGTGAAGCGCTACGGCAAGCGTACCGTGGTGAACGATGTGTCGATAAACGTAAGACAGGGAGAGATTGTCGGACTGCTCGGACCTAACGGCGCGGGCAAGACCACGTCGTTCTATATGACCACCGGACTCATTGTGCCCAACGCGGGACACATATATCTCGACGATAAGGACATCACCGACTATCCCGTCTATAAGCGTGCGCGTGCCGGCGTTGGTTATCTTCCGCAGGAGGCGAGCGTGTTCCGTAAGATGAGTGTCGAGGACAACATTCTCTCGGTGCTCGAGATGACGGGCCTCTCGCGCACCCAACAGCTCGACAAGCTCGAGAGTCTCATCAGCGAGTTCCGACTCAACAAGGTGCGCAAGAACAAGGGCGACCAGCTCTCGGGAGGCGAGCGCCGACGCACGGAGATAGCGCGCTGTCTTGCCATCGACCCTAAGTTCATCATGCTCGACGAGCCTTTCGCCGGCGTCGATCCTATCGCCGTGGAGGACATACAGCACATTGTCTGGCGCCTGAAATACCGCAACATCGGTATCCTCATCACCGACCACAACGTGCACGAGACGCTCAACATCACCGACCGTGCTTATCTTCTGTTCGAAGGCAGGATATTGTTCCAGGGAGCGCCCGAGGAACTGGCGGCCAACCAGATTGTGCGCGAGAAGTATCTGAGTAACAGTTTCGAGCTGAAGAAAAAGAATTTTCAGCTCATCGACGAGGAACGTAGGGCGAGGGAGAAGGCCATGTCTGACAACGAATGATGCGCTGAGATTATGAAATACATGCTTTTGTCCGACATACACGGCTCAATAGGCCGGCTCGAACGCGCCCTCGACTTTTACAGAAACGAGCACTGTGACATGCTGCTCCTGCTCGGCGACATAATCAATTACGGTCCGCGCAACCGCATACCCGACGACATCAATCCCGCGGCCATCGTCGAACGGCTCAACGCAATGAGCGGCGACATCGTGGCCGTGAGGGGAAACTGCGACTCGGATGTCGATCAGATGCTCCTCAAGTTTCCCATGATGGCCGACTATGTCGTGGTGGTGGACGGCGGCAGACGCCTCTTCCTCACGCACGGACATATATATAATGAGAACAACATGCCGCCATGCCGCCACGACGTGTTCGTGTATGGCCACACCCACTTGTGGAAACTCTGTCGCGACAACGGCGGACAGGTGATATGCAATACCGGTTCGGTGACTTTTCCCAAGGAAGACCGCGAGCCCACGTTCGCGCTCTACGACGACGGCGAGATGAGCATACGCCGGCTCGACGGAAGCGTGGTTGCGAGCCTGCGTATATGATTCCCGTTGTGCGCGGCTGCTTGTCGTCAGTTCCGTGCGGCACCTTTCCTGCGCCGCGCGCCGTCGTCTGTCAGCCGCTTCACAAAGTGGTAAAAAAACAAAATTTTCATTCTTATGTTAGGTTATTACATTAATAATGAGTAATTTTGCACTTTCGAAACGAAAAATAATCAATAAATAAATATAGAAAATCAAATCACAAATGAACATTTTATTTGAGAATCCCGACAAAGTGAATGGCCTTATGACCGTCACCGTCGAAGACGCAGATTTCAAAGATAATGTAGAAAAGACTTTGAAAGACTATCGTAAGAGAGCTAACTTCCCGGGCTTCCGCCCCGGCATGGTGCCGATGGGACTTATTAAGAAGCAGTTCGGACCGTCTGTAAAGATGGACACTCTTAACAAGTACGTGGGAGAACAGATTTACAACTACATAAGAGAAAACAAGATACAGATGCTCGGCGAGCCTCTGCCTTCTGAGAAGCAGGAGCCGGTTGACATCGAGAAGGACGGACCTTATACTTTCATGTTCGACATAGCTGTCGCTCCTGAGTTCAAGATCGAGCTTAACGGAGACACAAAGATAGCTTATTATGAAATCCAGGCAGACGACAAACTCATCGACCAGCAGGTTGATATGTTCGCCAGCCAGCTGGGAAGCTACGAGAAGGCTGACAGCTACGACGGTGAGCAGCGCGACATGCTGAAAGGCGATCTGCGCGAGCTCGACGCCGAAGGCAACACAAAGGAAGGCGGCATAACAGTGGAAGGCGCTGTCATGATGCCTGAATACATCAAGGTGGACGACCAGAAGAAACTGTTCGACAACGCAAAACCGGGCGACATCATCACTTTCAACCCGCGCAAGGCTTATCCGGACAACGACTCAGAGGTTGCAAACCTGCTCAAGATCAACCGCGACGCCGTTAAGGATGTTGAGGCTGACTTCAGCTATCAGGTAATCGAAATCAACCGCTTCAAGAAGGCTGATGTAAATCAGGCTCTGTTCGATCAGGTGTTCGGCAAGGACACAGTGAAGAGCGAAGAGGAGTTCCGTGGCAAGATTGCTGAAGGACTCAAACCGCAGCTCCAGGCCAACAGCGACTACAAGTTCATGCTCGACGTACGCAAGTATGCTGAGGACAAGGTTGGTGAGCTGACATTCCCGGACGCTCTGCTCAAGCGCATCATGCTCCTCAACAACAAGGATAAGGGCGAGGAATATGTAGAGAAGAACTATGACGAGAGCATCAAGCAGCTCAAGTGGCACCTCATCAAGGAGCAGCTCGTCGCTGCCAACAACATCAAGGTTGAGGACGCCGACGTCAAGGCTGCCGCAAAAGAGGCTGCACGCATGCAGTTCGCTCAGTATGGCATGAACAATGTTCCTGAGGAATATCTCGACAACTATGCCGACGAGATGCTGAAGAAACGCGACAGCGCAGCGAATTTCGTTGACAGCGCAGTAGAGAAAAAACTTGTTGACGCATTGAAGGGAGTTGTTTCTCTCGATAAGAAAACTGTAACTCTTGATGAATTCAATGAGTTGATGAAATAAATAAATTTGAAAAAAAAATTCTTTTTTAAGAGGTTATCGACTTTTTTTTCTATCTTTGTATAGGATAATTTGCAGAAAAGAGCCGATAACCTCTTTTTCTGTATATTTATTAATCGGTTTTTTTGAATATAATAAATATATTATTGTCATAGTATGAACGATTTTAGAAAGTATGCCACAGGTCATCTTGGTATAAACGGACTGACGTTTGACGACGTCGTCAAGGCGCAGGCCGGTTATCTCAACCCCTACATCCTTGAGGAGAGACAGCTCAACGTAACACAGCTCGATGTCTTCTCGCGACTGATGGCCGACCGCATCATATTCCTCGGAACAGAAATAAACGATTATACAGCCAACGTGCTCCAGGCACAGTTGCTATACCTCGACTCGGTTGACAGCTCGCTCGACATCAACATCTACATCAACTCTCCGGGCGGAAGCGTCACGGCAGGTCTCGGCATATACGACACAATGCAGTTCATCGAGAGCGACGTGGCAACGATGTGTACGGGCATGGCGGCATCTATGGCAGCCGTGCTTCTCGTGGCAGGCAAGGAAGGAAAACGCACCGCGCTCACCCACAGCCGCGTCATGATACACCAGCCTCTCGGCGGAGTGCAGGGACAGGCCTCTGATATCGAGATCGAGGCACGCGAGATACAGAAGTTCAAGAAAGAACTCTACAACATCATCTCCGAGCACTCGCACACTCCGTTTGAGAAAGTATGGCAGGACAGCGACCGCAACTATTGGATGACGGCCGAGGAAGCCAAGGAGTATGGCATGATTGATGCGGTGATGAAACGCAAGGGCGGCGCCGACAAATAAAATGTCCGGACCGTGCAGGCGGAGCTTATGACGCACACGGATCCTGACTGAATAAACGAATATATCAAAAGACACAAGAAGTAGAATGCCAAAAAAAGTATGCAGCTTCTGCGGAAGAAGCGAGAAAGATGTCAAACTGCTGATAACCGGTCTCGACGGCTTTATCTGTGAGGATTGCGCCGTGTCGGCTTATCATATAGTGGAATCGACAGGCCTTCTCGACCATAACGGCACATCTTCCGCCGGCAGCGACAAGTTCAAGATAAAGAAAGTACCAAAACCGAAAGAGATAAAGGACTTTCTCGACCAGTACATCATAGGTCAGGACGCGGCCAAACGCTATCTCTCGGTTGCCGTATATAATCACTATAAACGTCTGCAACAGCCTAAGGACGACGGTGGCGTTGAGATAGAGAAGAGCAACATCATAATGGTGGGCAGCACCGGAACGGGCAAGACTCTCATGGCCCGCACCATAGCGAAGCTGCTCGATGTGCCTTTCACCATCGTCGATGCTACTGTCTTTACCGAGGCAGGCTACGTGGGCGAGGACGTGGAGAGCATCCTGAGCCGACTGTTGCAGGTGGCCGACTACGACCTGGCTGCTGCCGAGCGAGGCATCGTATTCATCGACGAGATAGACAAGATAGCCCGCAAGAGCGACAACCCGAGCATCACACGCGATGTCAGCGGCGAGGGTGTTCAGCAGGGATTGCTCAAGCTGCTTGAGGGAACGATGGTAAACGTACCGCCAAAAGGCGGACGCAAACATCCTGACCAGGACTACATACACGTTGACACCCACAACATACTCTTCATCTGCGGCGGTGCGTTCGACGGCATCGAGCGCAAGATTGCCCAGCGCATGAACACCGGAGTGGTGGGCTTCAACACCGTGCGCAACGCTCACAAGATAGACAAGGAGAACATAATGAAATACATCCTTCCGCAAGACCTCAAGTCGTTCGGACTCATACCTGAGATCATCGGCCGTCTGCCGGTGCTCACATATCTCGATCCGCTCGATCGCACGGCGTTGCGCAGGATTCTCGTCGAGCCGAAGAACTCCATCGTGAAGCAGTATTGCAAGCTCTTCGAGATGGACGGCATAAAGCTCACCTTCGCCGACGAGGCGCTCGATTTCATTGTCGATAAGGCTGTGGAATACAAGTTGGGAGCGCGCGGACTGAGGTCGATTGTCGAGTCGATAATGACCGACGCGATGTTCGATGCTCCGTCCAAACACATTGACTCATTCGAAGTGACCCTTGACTATGCCAAGAGCCAGCTTGACAAATCGCATCTGCGCGGACCGGTGGAAGCCTGAATCCGGTCGCGCGCATTGCCGATTATCTGTTGCTTATACAACTGCCACGTAGTTCTCTACCTTTCATTCTAAACAAACTCTATGACATCTAAAGTTAATCTTAACGAAGAACTGAAGCGATATTTCGGCTTCGACAAGTTCAAAGGCGATCAGGAGGCAATCATACGCAACCTGCTCGACGGCAACGACACCTTCGTGCTCATGCCGACAGGTGGCGGAAAGAGTCTGTGCTATCAGCTGCCGTCACTCATAATGGAAGGCACGGCCATAGTAGTGTCGCCGCTCATCGCTCTTATGAAAAACCAGGTTGATGTTATCAACGGACTGAGTGAGGAAAGCGGAGTGGCTCATTATCTGAACTCGTCGCTCAACAAGGCCGCCATACAACAGGTGATGGACGACGTGCACGCCGGCAGGACCAAACTGCTCTATGTGGCGCCGGAATCGCTCAACAAAGAGGATAATCTCGAATTTTTCAAATCATTCAAGATTTCGTTCTACGCCATAGACGAGGCGCACTGCATCTCGGAGTGGGGACACGATTTCCGTCCTGAGTACCGTAACATACGGCCTACGATAAACAAGATAGGCGCGGCGCCGGTCATAGCGCTCACCGCCACCGCCACCGACAAGGTGAGGACAGACATAAAGAAGAGTCTGGGCATAGTGAACGCACGCGAGTTCAAGAGCTCGTTCAACCGTCCAAACCTCTATTACGAGGTAAGACAGAAGACCAAGGACATAGACAAACAGATAATAAAATTCATAAAGCACAATGCCGGAAAGAGCGGCATAGTGTATTGCATATCGCGTAAGAAGGTGGAGGAGCTTGCCGCCGTGTTGCAGGCAAACGACATAAAGGCGGCGCCTTATCACGCAGGTCTCGACTCCGCCACACGCTCGCAGACGCAGGACGACTTCCTCATGGAGCGCATCGACGTCATTGTCGCCACCATAGCTTTCGGCATGGGAATAGACAAACCCGACGTGCGCTTCGTCATACATTATGATATTCCAAAGAGCCTTGAGGGCTACTACCAGGAGACAGGACGCGCCGGACGCGACGGAGGCGAGGGCATCTGCATCGCTTTCTACGCCTATCAGGACCTGCAGAAGCTCGAGAAGTTCATGAAGGGAAAGCCTGTCGCCGAGCAGGACATAGGCAAACAGCTGCTCCAGGAGACGGCAGCCTATGCCGAGTCGTGCGTATGCCGACGCAAGCTGCTGCTGCATTACTTCGGCGAGGAGTATCATCAAGAGAATTGCGGCAACTGCGACAACTGTCTGCATCCCAAGGAGAAGCGCGAGGGCAAGGACGCTCTGCTCATCATACTCAAGGCTGTTGTGGCCATAAAGGAGGCGTTCCAGCAGCCATATCTCATTGATTTTGTGAAAGGACGCTCCACCGACGAGATTGTCTCTCACAAGCACGACCAGCTCGAGGAGTTCGGTTCGGGCGAGGACGAAGACCCGAAGATATGGAACCCCGTGATACGTCAGGCGCTCATTGCCGGCTATCTGGACAAGGAGGTGGAGAACTATGGAGTGCTGAAGATAACTCCGGCGGGACGCAAGTTCATAAAGAATCCTACTTCGTTCATGATTGTCGAGGACAACGATTTCAGCGAACAATACGAGGAGGAGGGCGGCGACCGCTCGGGCGCGGCGCTCGATCCGGAGCTCTACTCCATGCTGAAGGATCTGCGCAAGAAGGTGGCAAAGAAGCAGGGACTGCCCGGATACGTCATCTTCCAGGACGTATCGCTCGAGCAGATGGCCACAATGTACCCCATCACCATAGAGGAATTGCAGAACATACAGGGCGTGGGCATAGGCAAGGCCAAGCGCTACGGACGCGAATTCTGCGAACTGATAAAGCGCCACTGTGAGGAGAACGACATTGAGCGGCCCGAGGAGCTGCGCGTGCGCACCGTGGCGAAGAAGTCCATGCTGAAGGTGAAGATAATACAGAGCATAGATCGCCAGATACCGCTCGACGACATAGCGTCGGCGCAGGGACTCGAGTTTGAGGAACTGCTCGACGAGATCGAGGCAATAGTTTACAGCGGCACGAAACTCAACATCGACTATTTCCTCGACGACGTGATGGATGCCGACCACATAGACGACATATACGAGTATTTCCGCGAAAGCGAGACGGGAGACATAGAGACGGCTCTCGAGGAGCTGGGCGACGACAGCACGGAGAACGACATACGCCTGGTGCGCATAAAGTTCCTGTCTGAGATGGGCAACTGATGCCCCGTTGTGCCGGCCTGAAAAATATAATACGTGTGCGGACCGTATGCCTTTGTGTGTGCGGTCCGCACATTTTTTTGCGGTCACGTGCCGAAAGTCTGCCACGCTGCTGTTTGTCGTCGTCCGCCGTGCAGCCTCGCGACGGGGGGTGAAACCACTGTATGTGAACTATTGTTAATTGTGTTAAATCGTCCCGCTCAACTCGTCATGGAGCCCTGTTTTCTGAAAAATTTTATTCTTGGGTGCAAATATCGCGAATATGAGCGTGCAGTTTTAATGCGCTGGATATCTGTGTGTTATGTGCGATTGCGCGCATAACGTGCAATAATAAAAACCGGATTGCGTTGCGAAATGCCCCATTTCGGACTGCGATATGGTGCATTTCGGGTGCTGAAATGGTGCATATCATCACCCGAAATGGTGCATTTTGAATCGTGAAATGGGCTTTTTCGCACCGCCGCATTGTTTTTTCCGTGTCGCAACCCGGTCATTTCTCCGTTTCAGAAGGCTGAAAAAGGCCTTTTCGTAGTTTCTTCATTTCTATTTTGTAAATGTTAATTGTCAAAAAAAAAGTCAAGAAAATTTGCCCCGTTTCCGTCCCTTTCCGGCCTTTTTCTCGGCTTTGCGTGCTGTCTGCCGAGGGATACGCGGAAGTCCGTTTTCGTGGCGGTCTGACCGGGCTCTCGTCCGGAGCTGTCGCGGTGCGCGGCAGAGTCGTTCCGCCGTTCCCGGCTTCTTGTTTTCTGACCTTACGCCGGCGGGATTTAATGACATCTTTTAAGCCCTTTTTCCCGTCGCGGGGTCGTGCCATAGTGAACGGTTTAGGGTGTCGGCGTCTGCCGATTTCGGATAAATAGTGTTAATGTATTAATGAAAAGCCCGCCGTGTTACGTTCAATGTGAAAAATTTATGCTAAATTTGCACGCAATAAATTTTTAATGTATTATATGTCATCATTTGTTGCAGATAAAATTGTAATGGACGGTCTGACCTTCGATGACGTCCTTCTTATTCCGGCTTATTCCGAGGTATTACCTAAGATGGTAGATCTGAAAACCCGTTTCTCACGTAACATCACTCTGAACGTGCCGTTTGTGACTGCTGCCATGGACACAGTCACCGAATCGGCTATGGCAATCGCCATTGCGCGTGAAGGAGGTATAGGTGTCATACACAAGAACATGTCTATAGAGGAACAGGCCCGTCAGGTAGCCATCGTAAAGCGTGCCGAGAACGGAATGATATATGATCCGGTAACCATCCGCCGCGGAAGCACGGTGCAGGATGCTCTCGACATAATGGCCGAGTATCACATCGGCGGAATACCTGTCGTAGATGATGAAAAGCATCTTGTGGGTATAGTTACCAACCGCGACTTGCGCTTCGAACGCCATCTTGACAAACTCATTGACGAGGTGATGACTTCTGAGAACCTTGTCACCACTCATTTGCAGACTGACCTCAGCGCTGCAGCACAGATATTACAGGAAAACAAGATTGAGAAACTGCCGGTTGTCGATAAGGACAATCACCTGGTGGGACTCATCACATACAAGGACATAACAAAGGCCAAGGACAAACCGATGGCATGCAAGGACGACAAAGGACGTCTGCGCGTGGCTGCCGGAGTAGGCGTGACGGTGGATACGCTCGACCGTATGCAGGCTCTTGTCGAGGCTGGTGCCGACGCCATCGTTATCGATACCGCTCACGGACATTCAAAATATGTCATCGAGAAACTCGTTGAGGCCAAGGGCGCGTTCCCGAATGTCGATATAGTAGTGGGCAACGTAGCTACAGGCGCGGCAGCAAAGATGTTGGTTGACAATGGCGCCGACGCCATCAAGGTGGGCATCGGACCGGGTTCTATCTGCACCACACGTGTCGTTGCCGGTGTAGGTGTGCCGCAGCTCAGTGCCATCTATGATGTATATACAGCCCTCAAGGGCACAGGCGTTCCGTTGATCGCCGACGGCGGACTCCGCTATTCGGGCGATGTTGTCAAGGCTCTTGCAGCAGGTGGAACATGCGTTATGATCGGTTCGCTTGTAGCAGGTACAGAGGAGAGCCCGGGCGACACAATCATCTTCAACGGACGTAAGTTCAAGAGCTATCGCGGTATGGGATCGCTCGAGGCTATGGAGAACGGCTCAAAGGACCGCTACTTCCAGGCCGGCACAAAGAACGTGAAGAAACTCGTTCCGGAGGGAATAGCAGGACGCGTGCCTTACAAAGGAACTGTTCAGGAGGTGATCTATCAGCTCGTAGGTGGTCTGCGCTCAGGCATGGGCTACTGCGGTGCTCACGACATAGAGGAACTGCACGGTGCACGCTTCACACGCATCACCAACGCCGGTGTGCTTGAAAGCCATCCTCACGACATCATGATCACAAGTGAGGCTCCTAATTATTCACGTCCTGAATAATGGGAAGGCACTGACGATATTTTTGTAAAAACAGAAACCTATAATGAAATTAAGTGTACTGATGTTTGCAATGCTTCTTTGCGGAAGCATTGCAAATGCTCAGAACGACCCGGTGGTGATGACCATAAACGGCCATCCCGTGACACGTTCTGAGTTTGAATATTCTTACAATAAGAACAACTCTGAGACAGTGGTCGATAAGAAAAGCGTTGACGAGTATGTCGATCTTTTCATCAACTATAAACTGAAGGTGCAGGCAGCAATGGATGCCGGCATAGACACCACAAAGAGTTTCAGGTCTGAATTCCTGCTCTACCGCAATCAGCAGATACGCCCGTCGTTCATCAACAACACCGACATAGAGAACGAGGCTTGGAAAATTTACAAGGCTACGCAGACTCGTGTCGACTCACTCGGCGGACTTGTGAGACCGGCGCACATTCTCGTGGGGCTCAGACAGAATGCTCCGGCCGACGCTCAGGCAAAGGCCAAGGAACGCATAGACTCCATATACAACGCGCTGCAGGGTGGTGCCGACTTTGCCGAACTGGCACGCAAATGCTCTGACGACCGCCGCTCTGCCGTCGAGGGCGGACGACTGCCGTGGCTGCAGAAAGGTCAGACGCTCAAGGAGTTTGAGGATGTCATCTTCTCACTGAAGAAGGGTGAGATGAGCAAACCGTTTCTCTCGCCGGCAGGCTATCACATAGTGCTGCTCGAGGACAAGAGCAAGTTCTTCCCCTACGACTCCATTCACGCCGACATACTGCGCTTCATCGACCAGCGCGGAGTGCGCGAGCGCATCATAACACAGAACATCGACTCAATAGCCAAGGCCTCTGTGCCGCAGATGACTCCTGATGAGGTGCTCGACAAGAGAGCCGCCGAGATGGAGGCTTCGGACCCAGACCTGAAGAACCTCATACGCGAATATCACGACGGACTGCTGCTCTACGAGATAAGCAACCGCACCGTATGGGAGAAGGCTGCCACCGACGAGAAGGGACTCGAGCGCATGTTCAAGAAGAACAAGAAGAAATATCGCTGGGACTCACCCAGATATAAAGGTATTGCTTACTACGTGAAAGACGAGGCCGACGTGCAGGCCGTGAAGGACGTCTTGAAAAAAGTGGACTTCAAGGATTGGGCCGACACTCTGCGCCATGCTTTCAACGACAGCACCATACGCATAAAGGTGGTGAAAGGTATATTCAAGAAAGGCGACAACGCGCTGATAGACAAGGTGGTGTTCGGAAAGGATTCGGTTGTCACTCCGCCCGCCGAATATCCCATACCTGCCGTTTATGGCAAGCTGCTCAAGTCGCCTAAGTCGTACGAGGATGTGCGCGAGCTTGTGGTGACCGACTATCAGGAACAGCTCGAAGAGCAGTGGGTGGCTGATCTGAGAAAGAAATATGCAGTCACGGTGGACAAGAGCGTGCTCGCCACGGTGAACAAGCATTGAAGGTCTTTGCCGATTTTAAACTAAACAGAATATAATGAGAAAAGTGATTAACATCTATACCGGTTTGCTGGCTTTGGTGTTCCTGTCCGGCTTGAGCGTCACCGCACGTACTCAGGCTGCACGTGGGGGCTCCGACAGCGACTCCGTGGCAACGGCTCAGAAAACCGAGATACCGGAAAGCAGCATTGCCGATGAGGTGATATGGATTGTGGGCGACGAACCCATCCTGAAGTCTGATGTCGAGATGATGCGCCTGCAGGGCGAGGCCGAAGGCATCAAATGGCGCGGCAATCCCGATTGTGCCATACCTGAGCAGCTCGCTGTGCAGAAACTGTTTCTGCATCAGGCGGAACTCGACTCTATAGAGGTGTCGGAGTCGGACGTGGCAAGAGCCATCGACGAGCAGATAAACCGCTGGATTCAGGTGGCAGGTTCGCGCGAGAAACTGGAGGAATACCGCAAGGAGTCTGTGTCGCAGATGCGACAGGAACTGCATGATGAGTTCAAGAACAGTCAGCTCATCAGCATGATGAAAAAGAAACTTGTGGAAGACATCACCGTGACTCCGGCCGATGTGCGCCGCTATTTCCGTGACCTGCCTGAAGACAGTCTGCCACTCGTGCCGACAGAGGTAGAGGTGGAAATCATTACAAAACAGCCTAAGGTATCGCAGGAGGAAATCAACCGTGTGAAGAACGATCTGCGTTCATACACCGAACGAATAATGAGCGGAGAGACTACTTTCGCAACGCTCGCACGTCTTTATTCTGAAGATCCTGGCTCTGCACGACAAGGTGGAGAGATGGATTACGTGGGACGTGGTTACCTCGATCCGGCGTTCGCCAACGTGGCGTTCAACCTTACAGATCCTAAGAAAATATCCAAGATTGTTGAGTCTGAGTATGGTTATCACATCATTCAGCTCATCGATAAGCGAGGCGACAAGATAAAGGTGCGCCACATCCTGCGCAGACCTAAGGTGTCACAGGAGGCCATAGACGAGATGACTCACAAGCTCGACTCGTTGTCTGGAGAGATCCGCGACGGCAAATACACGTTCGAGGAAGCTGCGACTTATGTGTCAGACGATAAGGACACACGCAACAACCACGGTGTCATGTCATACATTTCGGCTGAGGGCCGTACTTCACGTTTCCGTATGCAGGACCTGCCGACAGAGGTTGCACGTGAGGTTGAGAAGCTGAAGGTGGGCGAGATATCAAACGCTTTCGAGATGCTCAACAATCAAGGTAAGACCGTGTGTGCCATCATTAAGCTCAAGAGCCGCACCGAAGCTCATCGCGCTACAATCACCGAGGACTATCAGGTGATGAAGAATGTGGTGCTGCAGAAGGAACGAGACAAGTTCCTGCACGATTGGGTCGTGGATAAGATAAAGAAAACATACGTCAGAATGAACGACAAATATAAGAACTGCGATTTCGAATACGAAGGTTGGGTCAGATGACGCATAATAACATAAAAATCCGATTACAGGGCGGGCATAGAATCATCATGATGTTGGTTCTATGCCTGTTTGGACTATGCCTTATCGCTTCTTCGCTCAGATTGCCAGCACCTAAGAAGCCGGCTAAGGACGACAGGGTGTATCTGGTGCACGCCGACGAACTGAAGTATGATGCCTACGGACTGAATCCTATGGCGCAGATAGCCAAGGGCAAGGTGCATTTCAGACACAACGGAGCAAATCTCTGGTGCGACAGCGCGTACTTTTTCCAGGAAGATAATGCCATGAAGGCTTTCGGACATGTGAGGTTCAGACAGGGCGATACGCTCTCGCTGACGTGCGACTACGCCGAGTACGACGGCGTGGAGCAGATGATGCTGGCGCGTCGCAATGTGGTGATGAAACATCGTGGACGCACTCTTTATACCGACAGTCTTAATTATGACCGCCTTTACAGTTACGCTTACTTCTTCGAAGGCGGCGAGCTGATTGACGGAAAAGATAAGCTCGTGGCCGACTGGGGTGAGTATAACACTGCGACAAGGGAGGCAGCGTTCTTCTACAACGTGAAGATGCTCAGCGACAAACAAGTCATCCTGACCGACTCTTTGTTCTATGATACCGGCAAGTCTATGGCCCATGTGACCGGTCCTTCGCGCATAACGTCTAACGGAAGCATAATTAAGACCGAGAATGCATACCTCAACACCAAGACCGACCAGTCGCAACTGTACGGACGTTCGACCATAATCGATAAGGAGAAAACCATTGTCGGCGACAGTCTTTTCCACAACAATGACACTGGAATAAACGAGGGTTTCGGCAATGTGATATATATCGATACGCTCAATAAGAACGAACTGAGGTGCAATAGGTTGTTCTACAATGAGAAGACAGGCTATGGCTATGCCACTGACAGCGTGTTGCTGAAGGACTTCTCGCGCCAACCCGACACGCTGTATATGCACTCCGACTCTTTGAAACTCTATACATATAATATAGATACAGACTCTGTCTATCGCAAGGTGCATGGTTTCAGTAAGGTGAAAGTATATCGCACGGATGTCCAGGCGGTGTGCGACTCACTCGTGTTCAATTCGCTCGATTCGTGTCTTACGATGTATCGCGATCCGATAGTGTGGAACGACAACCGTCAGTTACTCGGTGAGAAGATAGAGGTTTATATGAACGACAGCACCGTAAGGCTCGCGCGGGTTATCGGTCAGGCGTTGTCGGTGGAGCTCATAGATAAGGAAGAACACTACAATCAGGTGTCGTCGCGGCTCATGGATGCCTATTTCACCGACGGTGCGCTGCGTCGTCTCGTATCAACAGGCAACGTCAAGTCTGTTTATTACATCTCCGACGACAAGGATAGTACGCTTACCAATCTCAATTACATAGAGACCGACACCATGCGTCTGTTCATGTCGCCCACCCGTCAGCTCGAGAAAATATGGGCACCAAAGGCTGTCGGCACTATTTATCCTATGACGCAGATACCGCCCGAGCGCTACAAACTGCCGGAATTTGCGTGGTTCGACAAACTGCGTCCGACCAGTCCTGCCGATGTTTTCAACTGGCGCGGAAAGAGTGAGGATCAGAAACTCAAGATAGTGGAACGTCAGGCAGCGCCTATTCAGCGCCTGCGCAGTAGGGGAGGATGACTTCAGCGATGATGTTTTTCCGCAATATTCGTCCGCGACGTTTCAATCACACCTTTATATATATAGACGAACGGCGTGAGATGCTGCGCGACATAGAGCGCCGTGCAGCAGAGGAATTGTCTTCGGAAGAAGACGGCAAAGCCGTCGGAAAGCACGTAACCGTGCGACCCTATGCCGGCGGCGACCGTGACACAAGGCGCAGCGGACAATACCGCCGCCAGTCGCTTTCCGGACTCGTACTCCTGCTGCTGTTTATTGTAATATTGTTTATTGCGTTGATCAGTATATTCATAAACTTCTGATATGAGTGATATCATACAATTATTGCCCGATTCTGTCGCCAATCAGATTGCGGCCGGCGAAGTGATACAAAGACCTGCAAGCGTTGTGAAAGAGCTTGTGGAAAACTCAATCGACGCCGGCGCCACGCACATCAGTGTGCTTGTGGTTGACTCGGGACGTACGTCCATACAGGTGATCGACGACGGCAAGGGTATGTCTGAGACCGACGCGCGCATGTCTTTCGAACGCCATGCCACGTCGAAGATACGCAATGCTTCAGACCTTTTCTCGCTTCACACCATGGGATTCCGTGGTGAGGCACTGGCTTCCATCGCCGCCGTGGCGCATATCGAACTGAAGACCCGCAGGCCGGAGGATGAGATAGGTACGCATCTGTCGGTGTCGGGCTCGCGCTTCGACGACCAGCAGCCGTGCTCTTGTCCGGTGGGAAGCAATTTCATGGTTGACAATCTTTTCTATAATGTTCCGGCGCGCCGTAAGTTCCTGAAGTCCAACTCCACGGAGCTGAACAACATCATCACGGCTTTCGAGCGCATAGTGCTCGTCAATCCGTCGGTGACGTTCTCGCTCCACAGCAACGGCAACGAACTGTTCAATCTCAAGAACGGTGGACTGCGCCAGCGCATTGTCGATGTGTTCGGAAAGAAGATAAACCAGACTCTTCTGCCCGTCGATGTAGATACTACGCTGTGTAAAATTCATGGTTTTGTGGGCAAACCGGAGTCGGCGCGCAAGAAAGGTGTCCATCAGTTCTTCTTCGTCAACGGCCGGTATATGAAACATCCTTATTTCCACAAGGCTGTCATGTCGGCGTTCGAGCGGCTTGTTCCGGTGGGCGAACAGGTGCCTTATTTCCTATATTTCGATGTGCCTGCCGAGAATATCGACGTGAACATCCACCCGACAAAGACCGAGATAAAGTTCGACAACGAGCAGGCCATCTGGCAGATACTGTCCGCCGCGGTGAAAGACTGCGTGGGAATGTTCAATGATGTCACCGCAATCGACTTCGATACTCAGGACCGTCCCGACATTCCGGTGTTCGATGACGGTGGCGACCTGCCCATGCCTAAGGTGCAGTACAATCCGTCTTACAACCCGTTTGAGGAAATGTCGTCACCTCGCAAGTCGAGTGCTCCGGCAGGATGGGAACAGCTTTACGAAGGTCTGAAGCCCGCTGATGACGATGTCGCGCCCGGACTGTTCGACGAAGAGCCGAAAGCTGACGAGCCGGTTCAGTCTGCCGAGCATAACGAGATAGCCGAGAAGTCACCCGCACATTATCAATATAAGGGACGCTACATCATGACAGCGGTCAAGTCGGGACTGATGATCATCGACCAGCACAGGGCACACGTGCGCATACTTTTCGAGAAATATCTGTCGCTGTTGCACGACAACAAGTCGTTCCCGCAGAAAGTATTGTTCCCTGAAGTGGTGCATTTCTCTGTGTCAGAGGAACTTGTCCTGCGCAAGATAATGCCTCAGATGAGCTCGCTCGGATTCGAACTGACCGACCTTGGAGGCTCGTCCTATGCCATAAACGCCGTGCCGTCGGGCATCGACGGACTCAATTACGTCAATCTGGTACGCGACATGGTGGGTTCGGCATCCGAATGTCCCGCCGGCGATATCGACGAAGTGAGCCGTACACTTGCGGCAGGTCTTGCAGACAATGCGGCGGTGGTTTACGGTCAGGTGCTCAGCAATGAGGAAATGGAGAACATCATCAACGCCCTCTTTGTCTGCTCAAATTTCAATTATACACCCGATGGCAAAAAGATATTGTGCATGTTGAAAGAAACTGAAATTGAACATCTGTTTTCTTGAATCTTGCATTGATTCATGCAATTTTGATTGATTTAAGCTTTTTTTTTGATACAAAACACAATATTTTTCTGCTAAAAAGTGTTGCTATATGGATTTTATTGCTAACTTTGTGCACATAACGAATGCCTTAGGCCTCCGTTTGTATGATATTTTTTATTTAATTAAATATAGGTTATGAAAAAATTATTGATTGTTTTGGCTTTTGCCGGCGTCTCAATGGCATCAATCGCTCAGGACGCTGACCCTGTGCTCAAGCACAGTGTTGCTACAAACTCATTCTGGAGCAATTGGTTTATCCAGGGTGGTGCTCAGTGGTCTGCCTTCTATACATCAGCAGAACACGGACAAGGTCTTTCAAGAAGTCCTTTCAAGAGCTTCCGTTCAAATCCGCAGGCTTCAATAGCCATCGGTAAGTGGTTCACACCGGGTATCGGTCTTCGTACAAAGGTTTCTGGTATTTGGGGTAAGGCTATGGACCAGAGCTTCAAGTATTGGAACGCACAGGAGCAGGTGCTCTTCAATCTGAGCAACATGCTCTGTGGCTACAATCCTGATCGTGTTTGGAACGTTGTTCCTTTCGCAGGTGCAGGTTTCGCTCGTAACTGCAGCGCCAACACTTATGCAATGGCTCTGAGCGTAGGTCTCTTGAACCAGTTCTATGTAAGCCGCAAGGTTGCTATCAACCTCGAACTTGGATGGAACCGTTACGAGAACGACTTCATGAGCTCTCCGATGGTTAACAATGGTGACCGCGGTTGGGATAGCCACGACAACAGCCTCTATGCTGAAGTTGGTCTGACCGTAAACCTCGGCAAGGCTACATGGAATAAAGTTCCTGATGTTGACGCTATCAAGGCTCTCTCACAGGCTCAGATCGATGCTCTTAACGCACAGCTCAACGATGCTAACGCTGAGAACGCTCGCCTGAAGAAGCTGCTTGCAGAGAAGAAGAACGAGACACCGAAGGCTGTTAAGGAATTCATCAACACACCGGTATCTGTATTCTTCAACATCAACAAGTATAAGATTGCTTCTAAGAAGGATCTCGTAAATGTTGAGGCTCTTGCTAAGTACGCTAAAGAGAATGGTGCAAGCCTCCTCGTTACAGGTTATGCTGATAGCGCAACTGGTAAACCAGACTACAACCAGTGGCTGTCTGAGAAACGTGCTGAGACCGTTGCTAACGAACTCGTTAAGATGGGTATGAGCCGTGACAACATCTCTACCGCTGCTAAGGGTGGTGTAAACGATCTGTCACCGATCTCTTACAACCGTCGTGCAACTGTTCAGGTTAAGGACTAATAATTGCTTGACAAATAAAAAAAGGAGACATACTTTCGGGTATGTCTCCTTTTTTGTGTCTTATAGTTTGATGATTATCGCCCGGCAGCGTGGTGCCTGAAGAAGCACGGATTTATCGTGATTATTGGCGTGGATGGACTCTTCCCTTGCATTGCGGTGCTGTGTTTACCGGCGTGATGGCGCGCAGATGAAGTATAATCAGCATGAGTCCGATGCGTGATTATATAAACATAATGTAGTTGTTATTTATGTTTATGACCTCAATGCCAGGTATTCCGATTTATGGCGCGGGCCTTATGGCGTTGCTGTACCGGCCGTTTTATGGTCCGGTATTTATTATTATAGGTGCATGATACAGACCGTTCCAAGTCCGTTATATATTGTTTCCGTGTCTGATATAGTCCGGTTCATGGAATAATACCGCCTTTCTCTGACCTTATGATTGACTTTTTTCAGAGCGTTTGCGTGTTTATCAGAGGCAGATATAAAACCTGTCAGCAACAGATATAAACCTTGTCAAAAGCATATATAAACCTACCGGCAGCATGTATGAACCCTATCATCAGCATATATCAACCTTGTCAGCCGAGGAAATAAATCTGTTCCCTGTTTCATCATACCGCGATTTTCCGGACACATAAATCCATTTTGCGCTATGCAAAGCCGTGACATTTCATTTTTTATTTGCTGTCATATTGCGTAATGACGCTTCGCCTGCATCGGATAAGTCTTTTATTTGTTCGGAAAATCCCCGTAAATCGCCGGAACGTAAGGTGATAAAACCGTCAAAAACATGATTTTTTGAAAATATTGCTTTTAAAATTTGGTGGATTAAAATAAAAGCGATACCTTTGCAATCGCTTACAAAAAGCAAGGGCGTTTAGCTCAGCTGGTTTAGAGCATCTGCCTTACAAGCAGAGGGTCGGCGGTTCGAATCCGTCAACGCCCACAGGGGTGTTTCCTTGTAGTCTTTCGGGACTGCAGGGATTTTTTTTTGCCCATAGGTTTCGTGTATTGCCGCGGTGGATACTGAGCGTATTCAAAGCCGGTGTGAGCAATCGACGAAACCGTAATTCATAATGTCCCGTTCTTTTGTGCGCAACAATGTCGCTCGTCGTGCGTAACGGGCTTTCCTTTTGTTCTGAGAGCCTTTTATCATAGTCGCTGACACGTCTCCATAATGTCCAAAACAGCCTCTTCTGACGTATTTAATTCATCTTTTCCGGAACGATACGTATTCGGTGTGGCTTGGTTTTATTGCTGAACAGCCATCGCATGGCGCAATGTTTCCGGCTCATCAGACAAATATTTCCACACAACGCGTGCGTTGTCTGCCCCGTGACAGTCGGATATTCATATAGTGATAAATTGAATTTGCCGCAGCCGATAAATCATCTCCGTCAGACCGAAACACGGTTTTTATGCTTCCCCTCATGCCTGATATCAGTGTTTTTAATGAAAAACCGACTGACGAACTTACAATTTTTCTTGACTAAATTTTGACAAAATATTTTCGCAAAAGAGGTGTAAAGGAATGTTAAAACCGATGGAATAAAGGCCGTTTCAGCCCGAACCGTCTTATGATATACCCCATATCATAGTCCGAAATCATTCGTTTCGTTTTCCGATAATGCCCATTTCGCGGTGCGATAAAGCCCATTTCAGAGGCTGAAAAGCACCATTTCGCACCCCAATATAGGCCATTTCGCATGCCGAAATGGTGCATATTGCAAAACGATAAAATGCCCTTTAAACATAATTTGTTGATATTCAATGTTTTATGCTAACCTCTCATAATTCGCGTATTTGCGCCCGAAGGAGAGTCGTCCGCAAATACGCGCTTATTTTTCGGGGTATATCAGGAAACCGGGATGGAAAAAACAAAAAACGGTTACGATTTGAAAGTTGCCTGTATCGTTTCCATCTCGTCAGCAGAAAACACCGTTTATTCGTCATAACAGTAGCATATTCTGTTGATACCAATCCCCGTCGATTCTCTAAAACGGCCGTTTTTATCTCGAACCTGTTATTATATTAAGTCTGTGTATTTGCTTTATATTGAGCGTTTTTCATCAGTTTCTTTGCAGGTATATCGTACTATATCAAGAAAAACCGAATAAAAAGATGCCGATAGAAAACAAAAAGACGGCTGAAAGCATAAATACACAGAATATATAAAGCTGCGTGCGGTCTAATGATCGATTTGGATTTATGTTCCAGATGTTGCTCCGCTGTCCCATAAAACAGCGAAACCGCCTGCACGCAAACACGATGCAGGCGGTTTCGCCATTCCTTTTTTATAACCGCGTGTGGGTTTTATACAATCCCCATCCACATTGTCCGGTCAATCAATATCATGTCTTTCTTTTGATAGGCCGCACGTCCATTCTGTCCCGCGCTCCTTTATCCTGCGCCCCGTGTGTCATCATCTGTCAGCGCATACTGCCTGCGCCATTCCTCCGCTTGCTCAGACCTGTGGTCAGCCGAACACTCCGGTGGAGAGATAACGCTCGCCCGTGTCGGGCAGGAGAGTAACTATCGTCTTGTCGTGCAGCTCCTCGCGACGGGCAAGCTCAGCCGCTGCCCATGCCGCTGCACCCGACGATATGCCTGTGAGCAGACCTTCGCTGCGCGCCAACAGACGTGTGGTCGACATGGCGTCGTCGTTGCTCACGGTCATCACCTCGTCAACAACGCTGCTGTCATACACCGCCGGCACGAATCCCGCACCTATGCCCTGTATGGCGTGCGGTCCTGCCTTGCCGCCGCTCAACACCGGCGATGAAGCCGGTTCAACGGCCACTATGCGTACGGCGGGGTTCTTGCTCTTCAGATAACGGCCCACGCCCGATATTGTGCCGCCCGTTCCCGCGCCGGCCACGAACACATCGACGTGTCCCTCGGTGTCGTCCCATATCTCCGGACCTGTGGTCGCGAAGTGTGCCGCGGGGTTGGCCTTGTTCTCAAACTGTTGCAGGATCAGTGCGCCGTCTATGCTGTCGCGCAGACGCTCCGCCTCTTTTATGGCTCCCGTCATGCCCTCAGCCGCCGGCGTAAGCACCACCTTCGCGCCGTATGCGCTCACGAGTTGTCTGCGCTCGATGCTCATCGTCTCCGGCATTGTCAGTATGAGCCGGTAGCCCCTCACGGCAGCTACGAGAGCCAGTCCCACGCCCGTGTTGCCGCTTGTCGGTTCTATTATCGTCGCTCCGGGTTTCAGTCTGCCGTCAGCCTCGGCCTGTTTAAGCATTGCCAGGGCTATGCGGTCCTTTGCGCTTCCGCCCGGATTGAAATACTCCAGTTTTGCTATTATCGGCCGTGCGAGCCCTTTTTCGGCTGCGAAACGGTTGAGTTCGAGAAGAGGTGTGCCCCCGATCAGGTCGGTAAGGCGTTGTGCTATTTTTTTCATATTACTACGGTTTTTGTAATGCAAGTGCTAAGATACGAAAAAAATACGATACTCCGGCAGTCTCCTTTGTTTATGTCATTTCTCTGTCTCAGTGGCTGCCTGCTTCGCCTTCTCAGCCTCCAGCTTTGCCTGCTCGGCTTTTAGCATATCGTTTCTCGACTTCGACTTTATCACGAGCCATACTCCGCAGAACACAAGTACCATGGCCACGCACTGCGATGTCTTCAGCACCGCCATGCCGGTGAGCAGACTCACGCTCACTGCTACCATCGGCTGCACGTAGTTGTATGTGCTGACAACCGTCGGGCGCAGCACTTTCTGTGCCACCATGGTGAGCAGATAGGCCACGAATGTACCGAAGAACACCACGTAGCCGGCCTCTAGCCATGCCGCCGTTGGCACGTTGTTCCAGTCGGTGGCAAGCACATGTTGCGATGAGAACGGCAGTATGAGCACCGCCGACCAGAGGAATATCCATTTGTTTATCGTGAACACGCTGTATCTCTTTATCAGTTTGCTGAACAGCGTCAGATACAGGGCGAACGACAGCTGAGCCACTATGCAGAGTATGTCGCCCCATATATTGCCCACCTTGGCGTTGCCCGCCGATGCGCTGGTGAGTATCAGTATCACGGCGCCGCAGCATCCTATGAGCACTCCGCATGCCTTTTTCCATGTCACGGGTTCCTTAAGGATGATGGCGGCAAGTATCAGGGCGAAGATAGGTGTCGATGTGGTTATGATGCTGGCGTTTGACGGCGACGTCATGCTCAGACCTATTGTGAAGCAGCACTGATTGAATACGAGTGCGAAGAGACCTGCCACGAGCATCAACAGACAGTCTTTCAGAGGCACGTGCTCCCTCTTTGCGAAGAACGAGGCAGCCCAGAACAGGATGGTGCCTCCGGCTATTCTGAACGACACCAGGTCAAGTCCGTCTATGCCACCTGCCATCGCACTTTTGCCGACAGGCGACATAAGTCCCCATATCACACATGCTGTAAGAATACTTAAATGAGCAATCAACGGTTTTTTATTATCCATAATATGTAATTATTGTTAATTTATCGTAAAGGATGTGCAAAGGTAAGAAAAATCGGGTTAAAGGCGTATGCGTGTCGTGGAAATATGTCTGTAAATCAAAATTTAACACTCCGGAATATTGAATGTCATTAAATCCAAGTCGGTCATTAGGATTCAGTCGGTGTTTTTGCTTTATATTGAGCGCGTTTTCGGCAGTTTTTTGCAGGCATGACGGGTCATTTCAATAATGATCGAGCAAAAAGAGGCCAATGTAAAACAATAAGATGGCTGAAAGCATGAATGCACGGAATATATAAAGACACATGCGGTCTAATGACCTGTTTGGGTTCATCCGGCCGTGTGACACTCCCTTTTGTCCGGCAATATGTGCCTTCATGGTTCATCACTTTTATCTCCGCATCCTCCGTCATGGGCCTCTTGTGGTTCCGGACACCTCAAAAAGTGTTATTTTTCGACACAAAACACGCATCCTGACGATTTATTTCTTATCTTTGTTATGGATAATGTAGCGGTAGGCCAACGGCGTTTCCATGCGCCGGGACACACCGTGACATATCCCCGGACAATTTGTTTCAACCATCGCCGGCACAGCCGCTCCGGCACCGTCGCGGCAGGATGCCGGCCACAAAAACACTACGAAGATGAAATACGCCGATTACATTGAACAGATAGAGATTGACTCGCTGTGGAGCGGAAAGCACCACATCGTGTGGAATCTCGACCGCCAGGTGAACATACTAAGCGGCATTAACGGAGTGGGAAAGAGTACCATACTCAACAAAGTGGTGCGCGGGCTTGCCGCGGGAGGCGAGTTCCCCAACCACATGCTCAAGGGCGTGAAAATAAAGGTGGTGCCCGAGGATGCCAGATGGATACGCTACGACATCATCAGGTCGGTGGACCGGCCGCTGCTCAACGTCGAGGCGCTGAGCAAGCTCAACGCGAGCATCACGTCGCTCACCACCGAACTCGACGTGCAGCTCTACCAGTTGCAGCGCAAGTATCTCGACTATCAGGTGAACATAGGCAACCGCATGATTGCCGTTCTGCAGAGCGGCGATCCCGACGCGGCTGAGAAGGCGCGAGAGATTTCGGCTCCCAAGCAACGATTCCAGGACCTTGTTGACGATCTGTTTGCCAGCACCGGCAAGAAGATAAAGCGCACTGAGAACGAGATCCTGTTCACGCAGATAGGTGAGACGCTGGCTCCTTATCAGCTCTCGAGCGGCGAGAAACAGATGCTCGCCATACTGCTCACGGTGCTGGTGGAGGACAACCGCAGCTACGTGCTGTTCATGGACGAGCCCGAGGTGAGCCTGCACATCGACTGGCAGCAGCGGCTCATCGACATTGTTCTGGAGCTGAACCCCAACGTGCAGATAATACTTGCCACACACAGCCCGGCTGTCATCATGAACGGATGGGCCGACCGTGTGACCGAAGTGACCGACATCACCATGTGACAATCTCAAAACCACGCCCCTTATGAGTAAACGACTTAAAGACAATCTTACGTCGGGATACTTCGAGGCTGCCAACCGCATGACCTCGAAGAAAGCCCGCCGGCGCATCGTGGCTTACGTAGAGAGCTACGACGACGTGTTTTTCTGGCGGTCGGTGCTGTCGCGTTTTGAGGACGACACCCGCTACTTTGAGGTGATGCTGCCCTCGCGCGTGCCACACCTTGAGCGCGGCAAGAAGGCGGCCCTGATGAGTCTGCTCAACGGTAGGGTGGGCCGCGACATGATAGCCTGCGTCGATGCCGACTACGACTATCTCATACAGCGCGCCACACCGATGTCGGAGACCATACTCAACAGTCCCTACATATTCCACACCTACGCCTATTCCATAGAGAACCTGCAGTGCTACGCGCCCTCGCTCCACGACGTGTGCGTGGCTGTTACGCTCAACGACCACGCCATATTCGACTTCGAGAACTACTTCCGCGAGTTCTCTCTCGCTATATTTCCGCTGTTCGTGTGGAGCATCTGGTTCTATCGCACAACTAAATATAGCGAGTTCACCATATCCGATTTCCTGCATGTCATAGAGATGGGACACTTCAATCCCAACGACATCGAATTGTCGCTGCGCGTCCTCAGACGCAAGGTGGCACGGCGGGTGGAGCAGTTGCAGCGCCACTATCCGTCGGCAAAACAGAGCTGGCAGGATGTGAAGGAGGACATAAAACGCCTCGGAGTGACGCCCGACACCACATATCTGTATGTGCAGGGACACCATCTTTTCGACAAGGTGGTGGTGCCGATGCTGAAGAAAATATGCAACATACTGATACGTGAACGCGAGAATGAGATATCGCGCCAGAGTGTTCATTCCACCCAACGCCACAACGAACTGTCGTGTTATACGGGCAGTGTGGCGGATGTTGAACTGCTGTTGAAGAAGAACACGGCGTTCACCTCGTCCATACCGTGCGGACACGTCATCGACGACATACGTCGGTTCCTCGACAATACGTCGCCCGTCACACCGCAGTCACATACCGATGATGCCGTCAGTGAGCGCACACCGGTTGCTGCCGGCACCCGTAACGACTCCTGAAAATTAACATCCGGTGTACGGAATACACTGTTTTTAATTAACACTTTTAAGTTAAACTCTTTGCGCCCGAATCTTGTTGGCAAATCGTTCAGCATGATTTACGGGCGCAATTTTTATGTTCTCGTTTCTGCGAATGGTATGTATTGATATGGATAAAATCATTATTCTCACAAAATAAAGCATCTTTTATGTCCCGATAAGGTCCGTTTCTTTCCCTAATGGAGCCTGTTTCGGGGCTAAAAACGGACTTTTCCGGTCCTTGGAATGGGTATTGTCACGCGATTATCTCGTTCTTTATGTCTTGTGTTTATCACGTAACATTCTGACGCACAAAGTGTTTTCATGTTGTTGTGTTTACCACGTTTTCCGTCCGTATATGCTTCATCGCCTTCCGAACACCATATTTTGACAATACTATTTTAACATTTCCCGTTTTATAGTTGCTCTATTTTACATAACTCTCGTACCTGTTTGCTGTTTTTCTCATACATATTTCCTGTCATCAGACGGTCTCGCTAACGGTTTTCAATGATTTGTTCTAAATGTCCGAATTTTTATATCGTATTGTAACATGAAATATTTTTATTTTCCAAATAAAATTATTACTTTTGCCCATGAATAAGATTTTATGGCCTTAAATGAGGTTGGCAGCGGGTCTGCAAAATGTTTCTTATTCACCTTATTAATATTATAAGTAGTTGAAAATCAATGTTTTACATGGTTTTCAATGCCCCGAGAGTATGTTCTGTCATCAAAATTTAGTTTAATCAGATGTCTGAAGTAGCAGACGACGAGCAATGGTTTGCAATGCGTGCCACCTATGGCCGTAACCTCATGGCGCAGAATGTTCTGAATGAGTATGGCGTACGGACGTTCATACCCATGCACTACACGCGCTCAGGCAACCATCGTCACACCGCTCCACGGTTGACACCGGTGATTCGCGATTTGATTTTTGTTATGACAAATCGCGAGACGATAGCCACACTCAAGAAAAATATGCCTTATCTTCATTACATCATGCGCGACGAGGGCATGAGACGTGAGCCTGTCATCGTACCCGAACGGCAGATGCAGCAGTTCATTGCCGTGAGCGGCACGCTCGACGAACAGCTCATGTGGTTCAGTCCCGGACAGCTCGACATGAAGTGCGGTGATGCCGTGCGCATCATCGGAGGACCGTTCGCCGGCCTCGAAGGCATACTTATGCGAGTGCCGGGCAAACGATCGCGCTGTGTCGTTGTGGCCGTGCAGGGCGTCATAGCCGTGGCGATGGCCACGGTGCATCCGGATATGATAGAACCGGTTGAAAAGAAGAACGATTATTGACCGTCAGCTCATAAGACCACGAAACCGATGACACGGAAAAACAGGCAACCATTGACTTGCGTCCTTCTTTCCGGTGCTTCGGTACTGATGATGGGTGACCTCACGGCGACGGCCGACGGTGACGACACTACAGACGCGCGCCTCACCATCAATACGAGTAACATCATAGAGATAAATCCACATGGCTAATTCACGGTGCGCGCTATCGTGGGCGACATGAACCGGCTCGACATCTATCTGTACGTCAAACCACCTCAACGCCGATGCACCGTTGCCACCGTCGGGAATCATTGGTAAGGTGAAGTTCGAGACAGTGAGACTTTGAGCAGCAAATCCACGTATGTTTTTTTGTCGAAGTCAATACAGATGACTATCCTGCATGCATAAAGAAGGTAAATAGAATTTTTTATGAACTATCTTAAGATAAAGAATTTCGGTCCTGTAAAAGAGGCCTATATAGAATTAAAACCCTTTCTTGTGCTCATTGGCGGTCAGGGAACCGGAAAGAGCACTATTGCAAAATTGGTATCCATCTTTCAGGATTATCTTTGGTATGTCAATTTATTGAATGGTACGAATATTTATGCTCCGTTTAATGATTATGGGATATATGAATATTTCAGAGACGATACGGATATAGAATATGAATGCAATAATATATGTATCACCTTCAAGGATGGAAAATTTGATATAAAAAACAATAACATATCAGATAATAATCAATTCAAGAATTATTGTGATGTACTGATTTTAAAAAAAGTAAGAGAACTCAGAGATAAATTGAATATTCCGAAAGATCAACCGATAGAACAATTCATCACAAATAATTACTTGTTCCTGAAACCCTATTGCGGTACTGCATTATATATACCGGCCGAAAGAAGTATAATTTCTACATTATTACCAGCCATGTCTAATATAATGCTGGCAAAGATACCAATACCACAATTGGTATTGCAATATATGAGCTATTTTGAGCAGGCGAGAAAAGCAAATGCCGAATACACTATACCATTCAATGAGGATATAAAATACCGCTATGGCAATTCAGAAGAAGGATTGGTGATAAACGATGGCGATAAGACAAAACTGTTGCCGTTAAGCAAGTGTTCATCAGGCATACAATCATTATTACCAATGATAATGGTACTCGATTATTGTATTAATGAAAATATGTACAATTCGTATGTCATAGAAGAACCGGAACAGAATCTGTTCCCCGATAATCAGTTGGCAGTATTAAGATATATTATCAGTAAGAACAATGCTTATGATAGACGCAGCATCATCACAACGCACAGCCCGTATCTGTTGTCAGGCATAAATATATCACTTTTGGCAAGTTTGGTTGCCAAAGATGCGAGATATAAGGATGAAGTATTGAAAATACTCCCCGAGGAATATCATTTGACTTCAGGTGATGTAGGTGCTTACGCTTTAGGCGGTGAGAATAATTATTGTAAGGATATCCTTAATAAGGAGACAGGAACAATAGATCAGAATTACCTCGATACAGCATCTTCTGTTATGGGAGATGAGTTCGGAAAACTGTATAAATTGTATCTGAAAACATTTGAATGATGGATATACCTGAGGCAATAAGCAATTTAAAGTTATGCCGTGCATTCAAGGGACACAATCCTGATATAATGGATTGTGTCCTGCCCATAGCAGATAAAGAGTTTTTTTGTGGAGGATAGTCGTGAAGTCGGATGTACAATCTATACCTGTAAAAAGATTGATGACAAATCCTGCAAAGTATCCAATTCAACAGATGAAGCTGTCATCCTTTTACCCATTGATGGAAAATTCATCATTAACCATAAGGGAGGCATAGCTGATTCAGCTCTGTTTAACACAAAAGACTTTCATTTCGTAGAGTTCAAGTCCAACGCAGAGGGCAATACCGATAATGCAGTAAAGGGTACATATTCTAAGGCGATGGACCAACTTAATGAAACATTGAATATTTTTGAGAGTAAGATAAATGCTATTGATATAGACTTCAGAAAGAAAGTAAATGTTACCTGCCATATCATAGTATCCGAAACATTCCCGAGAAACAGCGCGGCAGAGCAGACAAATGCCATTGCGTTTGCCAAGCGCACCAAGGGAATACCTTTGGAATGTGATAACGAGATAGATTTTTTATGATACATAATTAATCATCTGTTGTTGGTAAACCGAGAACATAAAGCACGGTTTCATTAGGAAAATAACCACAAACAAAATAGTAAACAAAAATATAAACAATAAACATTCTTCCTCAACGAGATAAGTTTCGCAATCAAATTAATTGCCGATATGGGAAGATGAGGAGGAATTTTAATATTAAATACAATATGAATATAGCAATTGTAGGTACAGGCTATGTCGGACTGGTGTCCGGCACATGCTTCGCAGAGATGGGAGTAAACGTGACATGCGTTGACGTGAACGAAGAGAAAATCAACTCACTGAAGAATGGTCAGGTGCCAATCTATGAGCCGGGACTCGACGAGATGGTGCTGCGCAACCACCGCGAGGGACGTCTCAATTTCACCACCGACCTTACGAGTTGTCTCGACAACGTGGAAATCGTGTTCAGTGCCGTGGGAACTCCTCCCGACGAAGACGGCAGCGCCGACCTGCAGTATGTGCTTGAGGTGGCACGCGAGTTCGGTCAGAACATCAAGAAATACACTGTGCTCGTAACCAAATCCACCGTTCCTGTTGGTACGGCGAAGAAGGTGAAGGCAGTCATAGGTGAGGAACTGGAAAAGCGTGGCGTCGATGTCCCGTTCGATGTTGCGAGCAACCCTGAGTTTCTCAAGGAAGGTGCGGCAATCAAGGACTTCATGAGCCCCGACCGCGTGGTCGTAGGTGTGGAGTCGGATAAGGCAAAGGAACTCATGTCCAAGCTCTACCGTCCGTTCCTGCTCAACAATTTCCGTGTGATATTCACCGACATACCTTCGGCAGAGATGATCAAGTACGCAGCCAACTCAATGCTCGCCACACGCATCAGCTTCATGAACGACATCGCAAACCTGTGTGAGCTGGTGGGCGCCGACGTCAATATGGTGCGCAAGGGCATTGGTTCCGACGCCCGCATCGGCAGCAAGTTCCTCTATCCGGGCTGCGGTTACGGTGGCTCATGCTTCCCCAAGGACGTGAAAGCACTCATCAAGACAGCCGAGAAGAACGGCTACAATATGAGCGTGCTGAAAGCCGTTGAGCAGGTGAACGAGAACCAGAAGCACGTGCTTTTCAACAAACTCTCAAAATACTACGGCGGCGATCTCAAGGGAAAGACCATCGCCATGTGGGGCTTGGCATTCAAACCGGAGACCGACGATATGCGTGAGGCGACATCCCTCGTCACCATCAATCTCCTGCTCGAAGCCGGCTGCACCGTCCGCGTTTACGATCCCGTGGCAATGAACGAGTGCCGTCGCCGCATCGGTGACAAGGTGCTCTACGCCAAAGACATGTACGACGCCGTGCTCGACGCCGATGCCCTGCTCATGCTCACCGAGTGGAAGCAGTTCCGTCTGCCAAGCTGGGGCGTGGTAAGCAAGTCGATGAAGAAGCCTCTTATCATCGACGGTCGCAACATCTACGATGCCGAGGAACTCAAGCAGAACGGGTTTGAGTATTATTGCATTGGTAGATAAAGGAAGATGGAAGGAAACACCCCGAATATTATATAATAGGAGCGCAAGCCTTTGCGCCTCTTAATTAAAACATACCACTTTATTATTCCTTGTGAAAGGAAATAAATTGATAATTTGAGGAAACAAAATGTCAGGAGAATCAAAGGAAAATCTTAAACAACAGACAAAGAAAGGATTATACTGGAGCTTTTTCAATCAGTTCGCAATTTACGGAATGAATTTTTGCGTTGGCATTGTTATGGCTCGTTTGCTGTCACCGTCAGACTTTGGTATAACTGCGTTGCCAGCGGTGTTTATGTCTGTAGTTCTTATTCTTCAGTATGGAGGATTATCTGATGCCTTGGTACGCAAACCGGATTTATCAGATAAAGATCTTTCTACAGCATTTTATTATAGTGTCTGTGTTGGTATTGTTTTATATTTGGCTTTATTCTTTTCTGCTCCATGGATAGCTGATTTTTATAATACACCAGTGTTGATTCCTCTCGTTCGTATTACAGCACTTGGTTTTTTGTGGGGGCCGCTGAGTACTCCTCAAAATGTTATTTTGAAAAGAAAGCTTGATTTTAAAACTCCTACCAAGATTTCTATAATAATAAGAATAGTTTCAGCATGTGTTGGTATATCAATGGCTTACATGGGTTATGGCTTGTGGTCATTAGTTATTTCAGGACTCATTTCAAGTTTTTTGACTACTTTTCTGAATTGGTATGTAGTACGTTGGTTCCCAAAAACTGGTTGGTCGAAAGATTCATTCAAGTATCTTTGGAATTATGGTAATAAGATAATTGTATCATCTTTGCTTGATACATTATATAATAATATTGCTCCGATTTTTATTGGAAAATTCTACAGTCCGACAGAACTTGGTGTCTATAATAGAGCGTTAGGATATGCAGCGATGCCTTCGCAAAATGTTACTGGAGTTATTCAAGGTGTGACATTCCCTGTATTGAGCAAGATGCAGAATGATGATGAAGCTTTGGCACATAATTATCGTAGAATGTTGAAGGCTACAGCGTTTATCATCTTCCCAATAATGATGATGCTATCAGCATTGGCTCATCCGTTAGTTATAACAATGGTTACAGCAAAATGGGAATCATGTGTTATTCTTTTGCAGATAATATGTTTCTCGTTGATGTGGTATCCTGTTCATGCAATTAATCTTAATCTGTTGCAGGTGAAAGGACGGTCTGATTTATTTCTGCGTCTTGAAATCATAAAAAAGATTGTAGGCGTATCTATTCTTGCGATAACTTTACCTCACGGCTTGATTGTTTTTTGCTGTGGAAGTGTGGTATCTTCTCTAATTGCATTGATTATAAATACATATTATACCGGTAAGCTTATAAATGTTGGATATTTCAAGCAGATGCGTGATCTTCTACCTATCGTATTGCTCGGACTTGTCATGTTTGCTATTATACATTTGTCCAATTATCTTATATCAAATATGCTGCTTCAGATTATCTGTGGTGGCATCTTGGGTGCGATAGTATATATAGGCGGTGCCATACTATTCAAATTCAGCGAACTTGATGATGTTAAATATATGTTGAAACGTAAATAATAAATATAAATCTATCTATATGGATAACAAAATTATTACAGTTACTTCGCCATTATTACCTGATCTTGACGAGTTTAACGCCCTTCTTAAGGAGATATGGGCAAGTAAGTGGATTACAAACAACGGCTCTTTCCACAAACAACTTGAGAAAGAACTGGCTGCATATCTGAAAGTACCATATATAAGCTTGTTTACGAATGGAACATTGCCTTTGATTACAGCCTTGCAGGCTCTCCGTATAACCGGTGAGGTTATAACAACCCCTTACAGCTTTGTGGCTACTACTCACAGTCTTTGGTGGAATGGAATAAAACCGGTGTTTGTTGATATAGATCCAGCAACGGGTAATATGGATCCTGAAAAGATTGAGGCTGCCATAACACCGAAAACAACGGCAATAATGCCAGTGCACGTATATGGGAAACCTTGCAATACAAAGCGTATTAAGGAAATAGCTGATACCTATGGATTGAAAGTTATATATGATGCAGCACATGCTTTTGGTGTGGAGGTGAACGGAGAAAGCGTACTTAATGCGGGAGATATGTCAACATTGAGTTTCCATGCAACAAAGGTTTATAATACTGTTGAGGGTGGTGCACTTGTTATGCACGATGCAGAGACAAAGAAACGCATAGATTATCTTAAGAATTTTGGCTTTGCCAATGAGGTGACTGTTGTAGGCCCTGGCATTAATAGTAAGATGGATGAAATACGTGCAGCGTACGGTCTGTTAAATCTTCGTCAGGTGGATGCTGCTATCGAGGCACGTCATCAGGTTGCAATAAAATATCGTGAGGCATTGCGTGGTGTAGAAGGTATAACCTTCTTTGATGATATGCCTGGAGTAAAGCACAACTATTCTTACTTCCCTATCTTTGTAGATGCAGAGAAATATGGAATGACACGTGATGAGCTTTATTTCAAGATGAAGGAGCAGAATGTTCTCGGACGCCGTTACTTCTATCCGCTTATTAGTGAGTTCTCCACTTATCGTGGACTTGAGAGTGCACGACCTGATAACTTGCCTAATGCGCATAAAATAGCAAATACAGTTATATGCTTGCCAATGCATCATGCATTGAGTGATGAAGACGTAAGAAGAGTAATTGATTGTATTATTTCAAAATAAAATATACACTATTAATGAAATAATAATATTTGCATAGAATTATGAAATGTTAATATAATATTAAACTTAGACTAAATAATATCATATTAAATGAACGATAAAAAAGATGATAGTGTCTTTATTATAGATTCAATGGTTGCAGACAGTGCACGTTTGTTTTTCAGAGCTGAAGTGAAAGATTCAGAAGTGAGTGAAATGTGTATAGTTGGTGATCATAGTCGGGTAAGACAATCTATATTAAGCGAATATGTAAGCATTGATCGCAATAATCTGATTATGGGATGTAATGTTGGACGATATACTTATACCGGTCCATTTGATATGTTATTCAATTCAGTGATTGGAAATTTTTGCTCGATATCTTATGGTGTAACAATTGGACCGCCTGAGCATGATTATAATAAAATTTCGACACATCCTTTTTTGTATAATGGAAGATATGGAATTTTAAATAATGAGAATCTGTTGCCTGTATCAAAATTTGATAAACCATGTAATATTGGGCATGACGTATGGATTGGGTGTAATGTTACAGTTTTGAGAGGTGTTACAATAGGCAATGGAGCTGTTATCGGTGCAAATGCTCTTGTTAATAAAGATGTTCCTCCATATGCAATAGTAGGTGGAGTTCCTGCGAAAATAATAAAATACAGATTTGATAAGGAAATAATAGATAAATTAATGACCATTAGTTGGTGGAACTGGGACATTGAAAGAATACGTAAAAATGGAATAATTTTTACAGGTAATATAACATTAGATAATCTTAAACGTGTCATATAATGATAAATGTTTTATTAACTTCTGCTGGAAGACGTTCTTATATAGTTGATTATTTTAAGAAAACAGAAGGAATCGGAAAAGTTTATGCTTCAAATAGTAATTATACCATTGCATTAAAGCGGGCTGATGGATATTTTATCTCTCCTTTGATTTATTCCGATAATTACATATCATCAGTTATAGATTTCTGTAAAAAAAATGATGTAAATGTAGTACTATCGCTATTTGATATAGATTTACTCGTTTTAGCTAAAAACAGAAAGGTTTTTGAAGATAATGGAATTAAGCTAATTCTTGCAAGTTCTGAATTTGTTGAGATTTGTAATGATAAATGGAAAACATATCAGTTTATTAAATCTTTAGGATTGCAGACCCCTAAGACGTATTTAACAGTGAAAGAGGTTAAGACAGCTGTTTTAAAGGGTGAATTGTCTTATCCTATTATTATGAAACCTCGTTGGGGTATGGCCTCAATGGGTATTTATAAGGTTGATAACGATTTGGAACTTGAAGTTTTTACTGAAAAATGTCATAAAGATATTTTTAAATCATATCTTAAATATGAATCATCTTTCACAAAAGATGAGGCCATTATATATCAAGAAATTATGGATGGCGAAGAATATGGCTTGGATGTATTGAATGATTTAAATGGAAAATATATAGATACGTTTGCAAAACAAAAAGTTACAATGCGTAGTGGTGAGACCGATCTTGGACGTACTGCATCAAATTTACCTTTTGTTGATGCAACAAAAAAAATATCTTTGGCAAGTTCACATGAAGGTATTTTGTCTGTAGATTGTTTCAAAAATGACAGAGGTGTATTTATAATTGAAATGAATTGTAGAATATCGGGTCATTATCCTTTAGCGTATTTAGCTGGTTTTAATTATCCTCAAATATTAATTGACTGGATGAATGGAAAAACTTTGAATGAGTATAATTTGAGATTTAAAGAGAATTTATATATTATAAAAGATTTGGTTCCGACGATTCTTAGATGAAAGAATATAAAGAGTTTTTATGATTAAAGAATCTCCATACTATGTTCACAATCGTAATACCAATATAGAATTATACAGAATAGTAGTGATGTTTTTGATTGTGGCACATCATTACTTGGTTAATTCTGGATTAATTCAGGTAATAGAAAATGAGCCATTGATAGGCAAATCTGCGTTCTTTTATGTATTCGGGATGTGGGGTAAAACGGGAATAAATTGTTTCGTTCTGATAACAGGCTATTTTATGTGTCGGTCGAACATAACATTAAGAAAATTTCTGAAATTATTCCTCCAGATAGAATTTTATAATATAGTTATAAATTTAATTTTTGTCTTTACAGGATACAAAGATTTCAATATAAAATCATTATATGAAATGTTTTGGCCTATAAAATCTGTTGCGGATGGTTTTACCTCGTGTTTTCTCCTTTTCTATTTGTGTATTCCCTTTCTTAATATCCTTGTTCACAATATGAATAAGCGACAACACCAGTTGTTAATGGCATTGTGTCTTTTTATATATACAATATTAGGAACAACAACAAAAA